>Ga0157363_1005586_pt1 | contig 11746 bp, 3 predicted proteins | sample AttsexASBM1_FD_111477 | JGI IMG/M metagenome (GOLD analysis project Ga0157363, IMG submission 111477) | Fungus gardens microbial communities from leaf cutter ant in Ribeirão Preto, State of São Paulo, Brazil - Atta sexdens ASBM1 | ecosystem: Host-associated > Fungi > Mycelium > Unclassified ...
AATAATTTTTTTAAGATAAAAACTCGAAGCAATTGGTCGTTGTTATAAAACAATATATAATTTATTATAAATATATATATAATTTATTATTGTTATAAAAGTTGATATAAAAATATTACGATAGTAAAGAATAATTATATAATTTAATAATAATTATATAATTATATAATTATATAATTTTGTAATAAGAAATATTGAAAAATTGATTCAAAACTCGAGTTCTTTTTAAAATCGAACGTCTGTCTTTGTTTAGGTATACATGAAAGCATTGCATGCCAAAGTGTATAATGAAAAGGTACATATGCATATATGCAGGTACCTGCATTTAAAAAACAGCAGTCTAAAAAAAGAACAATCACTTGTTTTTATTGTTTGACTATTTATTGCAAGTTATTTTAAAGTAATAGAATTCTGTTTTATTGATTCCATAAAATTGTTTAAACTTTGTTCATCAATATCTTCTCTACAAGTACCTAAATTTTTAATGCCAAAAATAAATAGATTTACTATTTAAAAAATATTTACAAAAAATTTCTAAGAACTAATATAATAATAAAATACAAAAATTATATAATATATATAATAAACACGAAAATAAACAAAAATTAAAATTAAATGTTATAAAAATAAAAATTAAAAGATATTTGAATAATAATTGGTACTTTCTCGGCTATATCATATCATAGATCAAGATTAAATTTTTCTGAAATTGGTCCCGAGTCATTTACCCGAGTCCTGTAATTTCCTAGTTGCGTTCGTGGTCACGGATCACATGCGAATGTGACAGCCACGAATAACATGAACGACAGCAGACGAACTGTCGAGAATTCGATAATGGAAATACGTGGCAGGCATGTCGTCAGAAAAACCGCAGCAACAGAAAGGGAGAAAAAGAGATAGATACGAGAAATATCTATCTGCATAAAAAAGAGCCTGAACAGAGACAAGAAACGAAAAGGAAAAGAGGGGCAAATCAGAGAAAAAGGGAGACAAGAGAGAAAGGGAATATGTTAAAGACAACATGTACAACATGCAGCATCCATGTGACGGAGAGAAAAAAAAGATGAAAGGGAATACATAAGGGAAAATATGCAACATACATAGTATTTGCGTGCATGTATAAGCAAGAGAAAGCAAGAGTGCAAAAGACAGAATATACGAAAGAGAGATTTGAAAGAAACAGGAAAAAAGAGAAAAATATCAGGAATCAGATTCAAAAGTATTCCTCGCGAGTGTTTCTTTTCACTCACGTTGTCGCAGCAGGGAGAAAAGAGAGCGGCGTGCGATTAATAAAAATCCGCATCGCGAGCTATATCCTCCCGAGGGATGTACATCGGTGCATATTTGTGTTCCTCATGGGAAATGTACCGCGTGGGGAAGCTTACAATATTTCTACATATTCTGGAAATATCGATTTTTCGCTTTTTGATAGATTGTGTTTCTGACATTGATATAACCTGAACCTGATTTCGTTCGATAGCATTAAATGAAATTGTTATATATACGATTTCACATGTGTCACCTATTATTTAAACATGCAATTATTAAATATGCACTTTGAATATCATAATTTTTAAAATAAATTAACCAATTATAAATAAAATATAGAATGAAATTTGGAAAATATTTTTTTGTAAAAAGAAATAACAATTCACAAATAAATAACATATAATATAATATCAATCTATGTAATAATAGTTTAAAAATTATAAATAAATTAAACAAAATATAAATGAAAGAAGAAAAATATAAGAAAAATATAAATCAACAGAAATTATTAATAAATCGAAACGAAAGAAGATTCAAGTACGGAAATGAGGATTGTAAGAGACAAGTAGCAGAATTGAAAGATGCAAGTCCGGAGAGCACAAGAGCTTGAGAGGGTCGCAAGGATGATGTTGCGAAAGATTGAGAAAAAGCTGGCGGTGACGGTTGAAAATCGCCAAGGGGGTAGAAAACACTGCTAGCATACAAAGAGCGAGTTTTCCAGCTCTGGAACAAAGCGGATTTCATCCCCGCTTTATTCTGGCCCTAGCGACGAGGAATAAGGTAGAAATTGAATAGAAATGCCCTATACGTGAACGCGCTGCGTCTAGATAACACAGATTCGCAAATATTTGTGCTCACGCATCACATTTTTTTTTTCGAATGTACCTAAAATTAAAAATAAATATAATCATAGAGAGAAATAATACTTTTCGTTTTAGAATCAATTAAACATGTTTACTATTCTATATTCAAATTAATGCAATAGCGTTCAATATGATATCACTTCATTATGTCTCTGTATATCTCGCATATCGATGATGAGGTTTCCCCCATACGATACATTATGCTTTGCAGCACCTTGCGTTACGTGTATACATATAATACCAGAATTGCCAATTTAGCATTGAACGTGTCTATATACTCCGTCCCACAATTTCCACGTATATTCCCTGATAACTATTGAGAGAAGAACTGAATTATTCGAAACGTATATAGAGAGAGAATTGTGAGGAAAAATCATCAATAGTGTTAACAGCGTGAAATAGAGATAATTAACATTATTGTAACATACAATCCACATATTGTATTTTAATTCATTACTTTTGAATTTACTTTGTAAGAGTAAAAATATAACATAATAATTTTTAAATATAACGTAATAATTTTTAATCATATTTCACATATTTTCAACGATTATTTCGTGTTGCATTACAAAATTTAGAAAATCTTTGAGAGCTGACAGTTAAAAATAAATTTCTTATTTCTAATCCTATAATTCCCAAAGTATAATTAAATTAAAATAATATTTCAATCTTGTTATACTAAAAATACATAGTTTGATTCAAAATATTTTTGTGATTTCATCATACGTTTTACTAATTTTATTTATTTTAATATTTTTTCGATCGATTCTATCAAAATATTGGAACATTTAGAAATTATCTAATTTAATGATAATTATATATAGTCGAATGCTTATTTTAAGGAACGCTTCCTTTAAACTAATTTTTAAACACAAATTAAAAGAGTTAAATAAAAAAAGAAAAAAAAGGAGAAAAAGAAAGAAGGCATGAGATCGAAAACCTTGCAAAGAAGAAGAACCGTCGTTTATGCTAATAACAGCTCAGAGTTATTTATAATTTCAGATCATCCCGTCACGCCAATGATATATATATATATATATATATATATATATATATATATATATATATAAAACTCACAGTAAAATGTAGCCAATACCGCGTCATATTTTTACTATGTAACTTTTCCTTTTTTTTTTCACGTCATCACCGTCTTTCCTTGTCACCTTCGCAAACACATGTTTGAAATGAGTATAGCGGGTTCATCGAGGGAGGTTCTAATTCTCGAAACCTGTACTGAACCGGTACCCGAATGTATAAGATAGTATTTTTAACTCGCGCGAGATCGAAGAAAGGCGAAAGGAAAAGAAAGATTTAAAGGTTTCTGAATGTCCATGTTCAGTGGTACTCAAAAGATACATTAATTCAAATATATCTCAAATACTAAAAATTTACTAACATGAGAAATAGATATATGAATAGATATAGACATATCAAAATAAATAACAATGAATGGTATAGACATGAATAGATATAGATATATCAAAAAAAAATAAAGATAGTTTCGAAAAGCATTCATATAGATATTACTTTAAGCTATCAGTGTCAATAGAAGGTTTTAATCTTTGAAAATATTAATAAATATTTATAATGATTGATAACATTATAGATTGCACATTTCAATATTTCGAGAGATTTTAATTTAACAGTTATAACTCTCTCTCTCTCTCTCTCTCTCTCTCTCTCTCTCTCTCTCTCTCTCTCTATATATATATATATATATATATATATATATATATATGTATAGTAATAAAATTATGATTTACAAATAAATTATAATAAAATAAAAATATTAAATATTTTTAAAATAGTAAAAACAAAAAAGATTAAAAATAAATATGCATATCTGCAATATTTGAGCATATAAATTATCAATTGCGTAATTTCGATGATTCGTAAATATGAACATTGATATATCTTGAAAATTTCATTTTTTAAATGTTGTACTAATACGAAATAATTTTAAAACAGAAATATGATTTTCTTTCTAAAACTGAGAATCTCTGTAGCGCTCTAATGTTTCGGGGTTAAAGACCGGGTGCAGCAGATCTTACGTGTGCTCTGAGACTTCAATTTTCTCTCGTTGTTCTTCTCTTCTTTGCTACCTCTTCTCTTCATCGCCGATCTTTCTGCTTTCTCTTTCTCTCTTTCTCTCGAAAGTATCGCTTTCTTTTTTTTTGTATACGAACGTACCCGTGGAACGAAAGACAATTTATAACGGATCTGACGAATGGTTGAAAGAGTCAGTTTTTTTCTTTCTTTTTCTTGTTTCTTCTTTTTATTTACCTTTACTTGTCTCTTTGGGAAGTTCCCGCGGGATTATTATATTTAAGGTGATCTCACAACATACACATGCATTTAGAACTAAATCTCATTTACGAGTAAAGTTCGTGAATTATTTTAAGAAATAATTACTGTAATATTTATTGTTTATTAAAAATAAACAAATACTATAAATATTACCAAATAATACTAAAAATAGTAGCTATAAATTTATGAAATTTGTAACCTTATAAATATAAAATTTTAAATAAATGTAACTTTTTATTTCTTTTTGATATAGGAATTATAATGTGGAATTTTAATTGATCATAATGTATCTGTTAATATTTTTTAAATGCAGTTTTAATGCAGAAATATGGAACATTTTCCATTATACCGGAAATCTCTACAGGAAATTCTATGGATTATGTGGGGATTGAGTTAAATTCGAAACAGAAGGTCGAAGGGTGGAAAAGAGAGAGGAGAGAAAGAGATCGATATGTGTGTATGTGCAGAATAAAGCATAATTTTATCTAATTGAAACAAAGGATACTTTATCTAATGATTACAATATAATGAATGCAGATGAATAATTAGCTTCAACTTAAACAATGTTATATGAACAGATTGGATGACCAGACGGGTTTTGGAAGTCTATGATATTTCCACAAGTATTTAAAGTATTTAAAACTAAATCTTAAAAAAATAATGATATACAATACTTGTTAAAGGAAATTCGTTTAATATTCTATACATTAATGTTCTCTTTCATAAATAAAAACTCATTACAATAATGCTATATGCTAAGAAGAATTATAGATTTATAAAAAAGCATTTTTCTAATTCATAATCACACATATTATCGAAAAAGAAATAACGATACAATCTTTTTCAAGATCCTGACCTTTAGGACATCTAGAAAAGTTGTCGTCTAGGTTGTTATCTACGACAACTGATAAATGATAGATAGTCAAATGGAAAAAAGAATTTAAAATAATATCATGAACCATGACGAGAAAAGGGCGCCTCGTTTCGCTTGTGCGTGCATTATGGCCGGTCGACTAGTTTGTGTAAGTACGACGTGGAAGTCTATTTTGAACGTAGGAAAACGCGTTTTGTATCCAGATACACAGGCACGCATGCTTTGATATCATCAGGATATATGGATAGTGCGCGTGCGCGCAAGAGAGAGAGAGAGAGAGAGAGAGAAAGAGAGAGACAGAAAGAGAGTACAGCATCCCTTCATAAAGCTACGCATCAGAGGTACCCAACCTTGTAGGTAAATGAATGATAGAAGCACACATTTTCTTCCCATTATTCAGTAATTTTTTTACAAAAAAAAATACAATTTCAAAAATTTTGAAAACATTATATTAAAACCTATATGAATAAAACAGATAATTAAAAATATTTAATTATTATTATTATTATAAGCAACAAAAATATGTTATATTCAATAAATTCAATATATATTATTTATTCTACTTCAAGTGAGATATATTTTTAAAATATGTAAATAATATAGCAAATTTATAATAAATAAGTAACAATATTTATATGTACATTGTACGTTTAATATCTATATATTATATATAAATTGCCTTGCTTTACTTTCAAATTCTTAAACAAAAAGTCTTATGACGACAATGCGTTGTCATTATAAGAATGAATCGATATATAACAATTTATTTCGTTCTTGTTGATCGCTGTAATAGCGGGCAAGTTCTCTGTAGTGGAAGAAAAGGAAACGACAAGGACCGGTTAGCATTCGCATTTTTCGCAACAACCCACTAAGCAATTGAACCAAAGAGCCGACTAAACGACTGTTGAGAGTACAGAAAAGGACTCATGCATGCATTTTATCGCTCTCTCTCGAAGAGAGACCGGTCCTCTCTTTCACTTTCTTTTTCTTTACTTCCATTGTCCCGAGAAAAGGCTCGAAGTTGAGCACCCTTGTAAATCGGATGCTCGAGCACATCTGGCCCGTGGAAACGCGGGAGTTGAGAGTAAAGTATAAACTATAGGGTGCCACCCCATCTCGCAGGGGCGGGGAACACCCCCAGTGGGTTCCTCCGCTTCCACCTCATTCCCTTCATAGGTAATATTACTATACGTATGCGCAGCGCACACGCAATAGAAAGGATAGACGCATTTGTGAGAGAGAAAAGGGAGAGTAGACAAAGAAGATTATTCATCATTTTGAAAGAGACTAAGTGCAGATAAATAAGATAGACATGGAAGAATTATGATAAGAGCAAATACTAGTTTTTGGGAAAAGAGCTAAAATAAGTCGATCATCTATATATCGAATTTGTTGTCTAGATAAAAATTACTTTAATTATAGAACACATATATAATTATATTATTTTTCCATAATCACACTTCTCTCGACTATAGTCTATAGATATTCATGAAAGAAAAAAGAGCAGAAAAGGATATAAAAATTAGACACATATTAAATCTGAATCAGTGAACAGTCACTAATTATCCAATGGTATATCTGGCACTGATATCAATGATTATCCATTGATTCAGATTTAGAGAGAGAGAGAGAGAGAGAGAGAGAGTAAGTTGTGTGTGTGTGTGTGTGTGTGTGTGTGTGTGTGTGTGTGCGCGCGCGCGTGCGTGCGTGCGTGCGTGTGTGTGTGTGTGTGTGTGTGTGTGCGTGTGTGTGTGTGTGTGTACACACGTATTAGAAGGGAAAAGTTTGCTTACACAGACACACGTGCGTACTAAATCAGATATGAACGCGTACAAGAACGCACGTAGAAAAAGATATGATCGAATAAGCCACCATGTATATTCGCAGTAACGGAGAAGTCCTATGAAGATGAGTTTTCATGGTGGTCCAGGATCTCCTGCGACAGCCAGAAATGTGCAAAGGGTTGCTAAAAGCTATTCACGGGGCTAATGGCTAATGGAGTGTTCACGCGGGTGCACACCGCACCCTTTCACCATTCTTTGGGTCTTGAGAGAAATGCGACTTCAAAGAAAAAATTGCCTAATTGTTTAAAGCAAGGAAATCTTCCCATAATTCTGCGTATCTTCGGTCTAACCTCAAATCTACATTATTTCAAATTAGCAGTCACAGTAATAATTAATCTACGGACTTCTTTTAAATTACAGATGGTTTTTAATTATAAACGTGTCTCTTTTGACATATAAAAATAAAAAATTTAAAGTTTCTTAAAAACACCTAGATTAATTCAGAAAATAATTAAAACGATTATCCTTACAATAAAATTAAGGCGATAAAATGATTTAAAAAAAATAAGAAGAATCGAATGGGAATGTCATTCGGTCATTAAAAGATCAATATGGTGAACAATATTCGCTTAGTAATAAATTTTTATTTGCAATAATATGGTAAATGTTTTCACAATTACATCGGAAAATAAATAATAAATTTTGTGTTACCACAATTGTTGGCTATTGTTAAAGTTAATAATAGTAACGCTTAATTTTTTAATATCATCTACCTCCATTTTCCATTTTTATTCGTAGCACTTTTCGTCATTTATTTATTGTCCAAAAATACATTTTAGATGAATAACGTAGGATGTCAGACTAATCGGACGTTTCTCTGCACGTTCCCGGTGCAATTTCCATTAAAATGTACACAATAATGGATTATTTTAAAAAATATAATTGGCTTTTAAGCAAAATAATTTTATATAAATTATTAATATACATTAATATTTATATTTATATAAAATGCGTGTATATTAAAATATATGTATATGCATAATATAATATGTTATTGAAGAGAAACTATAATCGATTTTTTTTTGATAATTATGATAATTGAAATATGCTCTATTGTACTTTGTAGATATAATCGGTCTACAAAATAAAATATTATTTAAATACAGACTTTCTTGATTAGAAAATAGTAATTACGATTTGAATTTATATTAGAATATAAAATTAATATAATATTATTACATTATGTATGTCAAATATATATTTTCTGTCTACCTATGATAAAGGTAAAGCTTTTATGTTTTCCTGTAAAATATGACGATGCTCAAAAAGTTTACAACAAAAGGGTGAGAAAGAGTTGATGGAACTTACCGAGTTGTGATTGATGTGTTGGTGCCGGAGCCGGTCTGACTTTGTCCGGAGGGCATCTCCTGGTGGCGGCAACGGTCGCGGGCAAGGGTATGCTTGTGCTACCCCCAGGACCACCGCCAGCACCGCCAACTCCCGACGACTGTTTGTTATAGGGCGACGGCAATCTGAAATGAAAAATTCAATTTCTGTTGTCAGCTTGATATTTCATGGATTTTCGATTTACAATATATTTATATTCGTGGAATATATATAAAAAGGAAATGTATAAATGAACTTTTAAAATATGAACAAATTTTTCTGTTAAATTATAAGAAAATTATTCTGTAAAACATAAATATGTAAGTAACAATGTAATAAAATGTTAAATTCATAATCAGTAATTTAAATTATGCAGTGATTTTTATTGTATTGTGTAATTATTTTTTTCTGTTATACAATATTATGTATTCATTCCATTTAATTTTATATATTTTATAAATTCCTACTTATCTCTATGTTTTTATATTTTATTATACATAAATATTTAGATGAGAAAAAATATATTATGAAATATTGAACTATGATAAAAATCTTAATAAAATATAATATAAAACTGATTGATGATCGTAATATAAAAAAAATTCAATTGCAAATAACATAAATTATCTGTCTCAAAATTATTATTTAATTAACAATCCTGTCAGCTAATTCAGTCCGATAAACGCGTAAATCAGTAATTAAATATGTAACATAATTAAATTCCTTTCAATTAGCAAGTTTTTGATGTATGTATATATACATGTGTAGGAACCGTATACAGATTCATTATAACATCATATATACACTCTTGAGCTCGAATTACCAAGTACCGTCCATAAACTTCGTGAATATAACAGGCTTGGTAGAGAAACGGCCTTTGACTCATATTTGCACTGCGTGTTTAACACTAAACCCGGCTATCCAATATCTACATCACGCGTAAATCATCGCTTTGTCCTAAATTTATTTGCTATTTTACTGTAATGAGAATAATTGCAGCTGCTAAACGATTGCAAATGCTAATAAAACGAAGAAGAACTGCAACAGTCACTGATTAAATTCAAGGCTATGAAAAAGATGAGAAAAAGGTCGAATTATCCTTTCGCTTGTAAATCGTATATTCTTAACATGTTCCTTGTATGTATGTATCCTTTAATTTATTTATTTTCGATGGAATAAAGAGAAAAGTAAAAAGATTAATCAGACTAAATGGAACGAGATGGTTTGCAGTATTGAGAAATAAACAATTTAGTACAAATTTATATTTTTTATCTACTTTCAAAAACTAAATATTTGATATTTTTTTCACACATCAAAAATATGTAATTTGATTGAAATTGTCTTAATCAATATCAAAATACATTATCGAATAATGATTAGATGTACAATTTAATAGTTGTACGTATTACTTGTTAATTCTATAAAACTTTAAACATTTCAATAAAAAACAATTAATATATATGGAAAACCGCATTAATAACATGATCTTTCAGAATGTCTTGTACAATCAGTTCACGAGTTCGTTTCTCGATTTATATAGTGATGGGTCTCGCATCCATTTGCATCGCACGCACAGCTGGTGCAGTGCAACTCGTGAGACACACCTTTCTCGTTATATTCTTTGTTTCGACCTGCGAGAGATATAATTCCCGTGCCTGTCGTGTAGGGGCACGATACAATAATGCCTGAGGAAGGCACAATGCAAGCACGATATATATGTGACAGATTAAATTATGCCTGCATCCCAAAGCATAAGCATAAAGCATTTTATAAATTTCCATTTTGCTTGTATGCACATGATAAGTACACGATGAATCGTAAAATTTGCGTCGAATCCTTGCGTGAAATGTGTGTTAAATGACGATTTTTAACAATTAAAAAGTTACTTTTTCACTTTGTGACTATCAATAGACAACTGAATTAATTGATAAATTCTAAAAGGATTGTCTTAATCAATTGTATAGAAATTCTAAAAGGATTGTCTTAATCAATTGTATAGAAATAAATTTGATAAATTATATCACACACTTATCAAGAAAAGATTTTATATTATATATTTTATAATTTATTTTAATATTTTATGATTAATGTATCAAATTGGTACATCACAGTTTGATATGTTTTATGTATTAGGTGTGGGAAAAAGTTCGTGGCGTTTTTCCCGTTAGATGGCATTAAAAAAATGCCACGAACTTTTTCCCACACTATAATATAACACAAAATGTTACTTAATAAAAGTCTTTTACCAAAAGAAAAATTTTATTTTTTTTTTTGCATGACAAAATGCAGATCTATCGCAGACACGTTTTAGGATATCCTTCCTATTCCGAATTCTCCCTTCCATATATTGAAATCGAATCCGCAGTACTATGCATAAGAAGAAATTTTAGATGTTCCTATTGTTAAATCCAGAAAAATAATATAAAGTTTAATAAAACTTTTAGAACACAAAACAAGAGAAAGGCAAAAATAAAGAATCTATAATGATAAAATTGGTTTAGCATTTTGATTTAGCATAAAATATGAAATTTAAAGATTTTTAAACTTTTTGGAGAATATAATAGTATGTAAACCTTTAATAAATAATTTTCTTTCCCTCTATTTATCTTTTTCATAATATCAGTTTAGCAAGCGATAAATTAAATTAAAATGTCATATAACATTAAAATTCTTTTTTTATTTTTATAAAATCATTTTGAATCGCATCGTTCTCTCGTCGTAAATATATTTACGATTCTGAGAGTCGATATAAAAAATGAGTTCCCAATAGGGACGCGTGTCGGCAACGTCGAATCCAGAAAGAGAGAAGTAAAGTTTTCAATTCGGTGGGAGATGGTCGGCGGCGAGTCGCGAATATTTACGAGAGCAATATCGGAAATTAATGCCATGGTCGGCGCGTATCGACGCGACGCCGGGCGCTGCGACGCGTGTTGCAACCGCCACCCATCACTACCGCGCCTTGCCGCGACGTCTTACCCTCAGAGACATATTATTAATATCAGTGCGAGATAGAGCATTTCTTGATCGCAAACGGTGCTTTTACAATATCTTTGTTTCTTGTTTGTTTATCAATCTAATCCTCATCAACACATTTCATTAAAATTTTTAATTAGTTGTGACACGTGTAATGATTTTCAGGAGTCTTCAAACACTAAAAGATTAATTTCTTATTTTGTTTGTAATCATATTGCTCTCGTATAGATCAATAAACGAATATTATAATTAAATTGTTGAAAAAACAAAGAGTTAATATGAAAGTAGAA
>Ga0157363_1005588_pt1 | contig 11743 bp, 8 predicted proteins | sample AttsexASBM1_FD_111477 | JGI IMG/M metagenome (GOLD analysis project Ga0157363, IMG submission 111477) | Fungus gardens microbial communities from leaf cutter ant in Ribeirão Preto, State of São Paulo, Brazil - Atta sexdens ASBM1 | ecosystem: Host-associated > Fungi > Mycelium > Unclassified ...
ATTATCTGAATGTAATAGAATGTAATAGATAAAATGTCACTTTTCCTATATTTTTACAGAATCTGATTTCTTCAGATCTACTTGGACTTTCCATGAAGTTTGTTCGTATCAATTAAAAATATCCTCAAATTCCTTTTGTTTAAATCAATTTTTTCGCGGAATTCTATTTTAAAATAGATTTCCTAATACTTATTGTTAGACATTTCGTTGGAGGAACTCCAATTCTAACGCCGTCAATTATTTATAACATTTTATTTATTTTACCATTTGAAATGTTTTCCTCTCGAAATGACTCCTCTCGATGCTGATAACTTTTTCTCTGATTCTTCGAATGCGAGCTGATTGGTCGTGGCAATTTCAATGAATGTACACTCATGTTATCTGGATTCCCGATGATGCTCTCGAGATCGCTGACGTGGTCTGACGGTCTCGGATCAACCTTTGCACTTTTCGGCGTCAGATCGAACCCATCTCTGCAGCCGAATAAAACATTTTGCTAAATCATTTTCATAAAGATTTGATCGTTTCGAGAATATCGACACTTTGCCACTTTACATTCGTGCTTGTGATAATAAATCATTGATAACGATTACGGCATTCATCATGAGCCATTCGACCTTTTCTATCATTAATTGTAAGTTAAAGCATTATCCCTTGACACTGTCTTATACAATACGTTTCGACTATCAATTATATTTACACGCATTAATTATATTTTTATTCATTTTTTCATAAAAATAAAATTAAATTATTAGAATCAGTAATAAACTTTAATTGTTCTTCTTTATATTTATTATACAAATAATAAAATTTATTTATGTAGGAATTATTTCCTAATTTAATTAGAATTCTGCACTAATAATATAAAAAAAGTTTCAATCGAATTGACTGAAATTGTGATATTTTGTAGAAATCATGTACAAATTAAAAGTATTGTTAGGCAAAATATAAAAATGGGGAAATTTATTCTATTGCCATTTGAAAGTCGTTAAAACTTGCAGTAAATAAATATTTACTTAATAATAAAAAAATTAATTAAATCAAATTAATGTTTATATTAAATATATGCTTATATTTAATATTTACTTTGAACTATTTAACAAATATTTATTAAAATTCTTTTCAACGTAATGAGAAATGCTTTTTTTATAAAAAATATATATATAATATATATATATTTTTTTTTAAATATAAAATAATTTATAATATAATGTATTGAACTACCTGTAATCTTCAGTACTGTCCCGATAAGATCTATATTCCGCAATGTCCATTTTTTTCGTCCCAGATCCCATTCCATTAATTTGCACCTCTTTCTTTCCACCATTAATCATTTCCTCACGCTGCGATCGAATGCTCGAGCTGGAAATGTCCTCGAAGGTATCGTTTGCATATCCGTTTTCAGCCAGATTTTTCGAATTATTGGAAACCATCATGGAAGCGTTTTCATCTGTTATACGTTTAGAACTGTTAGAAATGTCGACGGAGTCTTCAATTTTAGTCACAAAGTTTTTTTCAACGTGGGAAAGTTCCGAAATAATTTCACTGCCGTTCTCCATCGTGCCGATCGACTCCTCGACAACGCTATCATCGCGTAGAGATTCTGAATCCTTAAGATTATGTTGAACTCTCTTAGAATCTACCTTTTTCAACGTTTTGACATCAATAAACTTTTTTTGTTCAAGATGCATCCTAGAAGTCTCGTTTGATTTTTCAGACAATCTTAGTTGCTTCGAAATTGAATTATCAGATGACGCTTTCCCCCTCGAGATTTCGGATGATTTACTAAACTCTTTTCCTTCCTCGGACTTCGCAGTGATTTTTGTTCTCTCCAAACGTCCGGAAAATCGTCCACTAGCCGTTAAAGAATTTCGCCGCGATGTTTTCGAGCGCGAGAGTGATTTTGACGGAATTACCGAGTCATCGAGCACGCTTTCGATCAAACTGCTTTCCTGAATTGTCATTGAATCCGAGATAAGACTTTCTTGCTTTCTTGCGGAACGCGATGATTTATCATCTAATGGTGACGCATCCTCAAGATCGATCTCGGCGGCTTCTTCGGGAAGTTTCGCGTTCATTTTGTCTGGCGTCGATATTTCATTTCTCGATGAAAGTTTCGCTTCCTCCGCGTATTTTTCAAATCGAGTATCTGGCATTTTTATATCGAGCTTAAGTTTTGTGATTTTCCTTGGTGATTCTTTCGAACTGTCCAAAGGAATCATTGAGACGCTGCTTATCGAGCTGTCCATATCCTGGAATTATAAAATAAATTACGTTAATTATAATATTGTCAATTTCTCAAAAAGAATTTAACTCCTGCAGAACGACTAACACTAATATTTTATCTCAATATTATAATTTCTTTAATTATGTTCCTTAATTATGTTCTTTTATTATTTCCTTAATTATATTACTTAACAATGTAACCTAATGAGAAATGACAATGGAACGATGTCAAATCAACATCAATTTAATGTCGATTCCATTGTCATTTCTGACTGGCAACTGTTATGTACAATATGTATTGTATTACATTTGTTGAGTATTGTTGTGGAAATTATATTGGGCACGTTTCAAGACAGTAAACCAACCAATCATGTTTTATTGCTTGGCGAGCAGACCAATAATGTAGATTAACTCTCTACTCTTTGTCTTTTTCTAATCTTTAGAAGTAGAAAAAGACAAAGAGTAAGTTGAACCGAGATTAAAGTTAATCAACATTGGTGGAAATAGATATTAATGAGCACATTTAAGTTAACAAAGCAGCTAGCCTACTCGCAAACAAATAAACATAATTGATTGTTCCTTATAAATTCAACCAATTACATTCAATCGCTCGGCGAGCAGTCTAACCGCTTTCCCGACGCTTGAACGCGTCCAATGTTAAGCGGAAAGCACAGACTCTTGCATAACGTATAAAACAATAATGCATAAGAAAATATACCAATCAAAGTTCTCCATTTTCTTCCTTTCCATGAAATAAAAAACTCTCAATTTTTTATGCCTCATGTTTTATGCGTTATACAAGAATCTGTGTTCCCCGTTAGTTAATTTGTGTGCTGCAAGCTGCAATCATAATAAGCCTATTTTTTTTGGCTGAATTTTTGCACTAGTTCACCTCATATCTAAAAACCTAATATCTAAAATATTAAAATTAAATGGCGAATGTATTATATCAAAATTATTGTATTATATACAAAAATAAAAATACCAGGATCATTTGAAAAGTTTTGAGCCTCAACATGAAGATGGCATTATTTGGCAAAATCATTCTAGTATTACAATTGTACATGTTTTGCAAGATACTTGTGAAAATTATAGCCATTTTAGACGCTCAGTTGTTATTTGAGTCATTTGTATCAGTCGATGTCAGTGTTTCTGTAAAAATGGAAAAAATCGAATAAGATGGAATATCGATCACCATAACAAAAATTTACAAACTGCGATTCGAATTAATTAACTACTCATCGTATTCACCAGATCTGATCCCCAATGACTTTTTCTTATTTCCTAGATTCAAAATTAGGCTCGGAGGATACAGATTTTCGTCAAACGAAAACACTGACATTGACTGGCACAAATAATTCTTAAACAACAATTGAACGTCCAAAATGGCTGCAATTTTCGTAAATATCTTGCAAAACATGTATGATTATAGTACCAGAAGGATTTTGATGAGTAATGTCATCTTCATGTTGAGGCAAAATTTTTCAAACGACTCTCGTATATATCACATATTACATAAAAATAAATATTATATATAATTAAAAGAATCCCAGCATTATTAGTAATTTTAATTCAAATTTCAAATTTGAGAACAAATTCAAGCAGAACAACAAGTCATTATGATATTAAAATGATGTCATGACTTCAAAATGAATGTTGATTAACTTTAATCTCGGTTCAACTTACTCTTCATTAAAAGTCATTTTTCAATTATTTCCGATGCATTTTAATGCCGTTTGATGTTATCATGACTTGTTGTTCTGCTTGGGAATTATAATTTTAATATTAATTTTTAACACTAGAAAATTTCTTTTTATGAATTTCTATCGGCTCTTTCTCTTCTTTTCGGAATATTTACCTCTTTCCATTTCTGCTCCTTGCTTTTCATCTTGTATTTCTCCTCGATCTCTTTCAGACGCGCCAGCGCGGCGTTTGCTTTTGAGGAGAGCATGTCTTTTTTTTTAGGTCCGATAGTTCTAAATTTATTTAAAAATTCTGTGTTCGACTTTATGTATGTGCATCACTTGCAAATTTCAATTATCCACAAAGAAACGAGAGACGAGTATCTTGATTTTGAAGTGAGTCACGGTAACTTATTCTATTCGTTCTTGCCATGACAAGTTTGCTTTCTCGTTGCCATGGAAACGGTGTGGGACATCACAAGAAATATCGACGGCTATCGAGAGTCATTAGATCCATTGAATATAAAATGTTTAGTATATTTATAGACAACTTTATCTCGCTTTGGAAATATGAGTGAAATTTTGATAACGATTATTTAATTATATTTTTATAATTTAAATATTTATTGATAAGAACATGAAATAACAATTTAAAATATTCTGTTGATTCTTTTCATCAATACAACTTTTATTAATATAACTATAATATAACTATAATATAGCTTTATAACTATATAACTTATTTATTCTTTTATCAATATAACTATATAATATATTCTTTTATTTATCAATATAAGTAATATAATTCGCGTATTATATTAGTTATATTATTTTTACACTAAAACTTAGGTAATTCTAATTTGTGACACAATTTGTGAACTCAATTATTGAATGCAGGTTTCTTCCCAAATAAAACAAGCATGATTATGATATCAAAATAATGTTAAAATGATTCCAAAATGATCGTTAAAAATTATTTTTCAATCATTTCCGATTCATTTTAATATCATTTTGACGTTTTCGTGATTTGTTGTTCTGCTTGAGTTTTCATTCTGACAAATACGAAATTCAATTGACTTTCGCACAAGCTGAGAACAATAAAGTACATCATTAAATTCATTATAATTAATTAAATCAATAATTGATTATAATCAATTATTCTTCTTAATTAATAATTTATAAATAAATCATTATCTCCGAATACAAAATTACATACTTTTGTTTGTATACTTACTTGTATTGAATATTTACATTTGACTGAGAGTATCACTTGTGTGAAACTCGAAAGCAAAAAAACTATCGAGAATTAAGAAAGAAAAAATCGTAAGATTCACTTTTTTCCAAAAGAAATTACAAAGTTCTTTCAAAAATCGCGCGCATTTGACTGCCAATCGGCGGCTTCCGTTGCATCGGGCGATTCCGTCTAAATTCGGCTGTTCCCGCTTTCCGCGTACTGCCGTATCGACAATAGATAAGTGGCCGCGATAAATCGGCGTGACGTAAAAGTTGTGCGTGGCGCGGCGTGGTGAACGGCGCCGGTGACTGCCACGGCGCGGCGCACCGCTGGTTAAGCGTGGTCGGCGCTGATTGGCCGTCGCGCCGTCCGCCAATCGGCGCCCTCCATCTGTCTACCTCGACGGCCGTAAACTCGCCAACCACGTCCGCGGAGCGAGCATTATCGGCCAGTTCGTCGTGGTGGCAGGTGCTTTTTTCGTCGTCGATCATCTCGGACTCACGTCGTCCTGTCGGCGTCCGAAAATGCGAGCCTCCTGCGCGTTCGTCGTACTCTTGGCAATTGCCACCGCCGTGGCCACGGCGGAGGTATATCTCGATGAGAAATTCAACGATGGTGAGTAAAAAGTCAATTAAATTTGTCGATCACAAAGACCACCTGGCCCGGCCCGGCGGTGAATAATCATTTGGGTGGTGATGGGCTTCTCCCTTTGCCACGAAGACCATCACCAGTCTCGTGGATCTTCGCGACGAACCACACCCTCGAGTATTCATCGTCACGCGTGTCTCCCAACGGGAGGATAACACCGCGAAGAAACGACGATGGAAACGTCGTCTTCGTAGGCGAAAAGACGTGAACACGGGTATGGCGATCTCTCCTTGGTAACCGCACGCCCTGCTGCGTTCCGGTGGCCCGTTCCATCTCGCCGGCCGACGTCGCGTATCTTCCGCGAGAGATCGTCAGTTAACATGACGGGAAATTGTTAAGAACCGTATCGTGACACATCGTGTTTCCGCATTTCAAGCCATATCGGCCATATGTGCCTCTCGGCATTCTCGGCAGGGATGAGAGAGGGAGAGAAATGGAGAAAGAAAGAGTGGAAGGACGAGAGAGAAGCATCGCGAAAGATCGAGTAAGTGACACGCAGGCGGAACGTCGGAAGTCGCTTCTCATGGCAGTCGCCGCCGCGCGGCATCTTGCGACTTGCCCGCCGCCGCCGCCGCCGCACCACCGCCGTACCGCCGACATGACGCCACACAGATCGATCCGTCGATCTGTAACGTAAGCTCGAGACTCCGGTGGTGCTCCGCGCGATGATCCGAGATGAGAACGACGAGGCCGGAGTAAATGGCCTCCACAGGTCCGTTTGCGTCACATATATCTCTCGGCGCTCTTCTTTCCTGACGCCTCCATTCCGTTTTCTTCTCTGTCTCTCTCATGCGAAATCCACCGCGCCTGTGGCTGTCTCGCTTCGAGTACAGAGTACTCGACGAACGGATCTTGTCGTCGAATGTTATCCCGTTAAATACAGGATTTTGAGCGAGCACTATCATCCCTCCTACCACACTTCATCCTTCGAGTTCATATCATTTTTAAAGTATGTAAAAGTATAAAAAGATACGACGAACCTTCGGTCTCTTTTTTTGTAGCTCGATTTCTTTTTTGTCGAGCGGACGTGGAGGTAGTCGGGACTAGAAGGAAAAAAAGAATTGCAAGGGAAACAGATCTCTTATGTTTGCCGATGACAATGGAAGCACGATAATTAGGCTTCGTTCCTTCTTGTTCCTCTCTTACATATTGAATTATCATTAAAATTAAGTATGCCGGCGAGGAAGTATTGTATTATCTTTTCGCCTCTTAACGGCCGTTGCCTTCTTAATTTTTAACCGGTTCTCTTCCCCTCTCCTTGTTCATCTTCTTGTTCGGGAACGCGAACAGAAGTTGTCTGTAACCACGTTGCTGTTTAATATTTATTGCTTTTCTAATAAATTGAGATTCTAGGAAATACATAATTTTTTTGTTTTTAGATGGAAGTTGAAAAATATTATAGCTTGTAAATATATTACAATTTTTGTCATTAAATTTAAAAAAATTTTTTTAAATTTTTATTTCCCTTATTATTGATTCCCTTATTATTGATTTTCACAAATTTAAAATTTAATACATGGTTCATTAAGTCAATTTATTCAAATGAATAAAACAAAGTAAATTAATATAAATTAAATAATAAATAAATTAAAATAAATTAAAAAATTAAATAAATTAGAATGTTTATAGTTAATAAAATATACATTAAAAATTGTTATATAAATTTACAAAGAGATTGTCAATATTTCAGATTCCTGGGAAAAGAATTGGGTTTATTCCGAGCATCCTGGTAAGGAATTCGGAAAGTTTGTTTTAAGTTATGGAAAGTTCTGGAACGATCAAGAAAATGATAAAGGTATTTAAAAGGAATACAGATAATTGTTATGAAATAAAATTCACTTATATAACGAGTTTTGTCAAATTTTTCTCAGGTATCCAAACGTCGCAAGACGCAAGGTTTTACGCTCTCAGTAAGAAATTTACTCCATTTAGTAATAAGGATAAAACCCTTGTTATTCAATTTACTGTAAAGCATGAACAGAACATTGACTGCGGAGGTGGATATGTTAAAGTATTTGACTGTTCTCTCGATCAGAAAGATATGCATGGTGAAAGCCCTTATCAGATTATGTTTGGTAAGTTTCCTTATCTCAGAATATATTATTGATAGCGAATAATCAATTAGCCCGAGCCTAAGAGTCACTGGTCATACCAGTGTATGATAAGTGCTATAGGAACTCGGAGAGAAATATTCTTTCATTATGCCCTGTAATAAGTATCTATACATATTACAGGTACCAGAAAAGATACATTCATTAAAGAAGCTAATTAGATAAAGTTCATCAAATTATCTTGCTTGTTTTGTGTAAAAGTGACTTTATATCGTCAATTTAGAAATTATTACATGCAAAATGATTACAAAATTTAAATATATATAATATATATTTATTTTTTTATTTATCGATTTTTATTATTTCAACTCAATGATATCCTTTCTATAGGACCGGATATCTGTGGACCTGGAACCAAAAAGGTTCATGTTATCTTTAGTTACAAAGGAAAGAATCTTCTAATCAACAAAGATATTCGTTGCAAAGATGACATTTACACGCATTTGTACACTTTGATTGTCAAACCTGATAACACTTACCAGGTAAATATGCGCTATGTTCGTATAAAATTATAACCGTTGTAAGTCATGGCATATAGAAAAACTTAAGATGTAAGCAGTAAGAAAATCAACATGTTGAATTTGCTACTGCTTACATTATAACGGTCTCTGATTAGTCACACTTCGTTTCCTGTTTACCTTTTACTGTTTAAATTTTTTTTATATCATGGTCTTAAACATTATCGAGCCTAGAGTCACATGTTCTCACTGATTGCCGTGGAGGATAGGTGCTACAGGATCTCGTAAAACGAAGATTATCTTGCTTATTAACCGTATAGAGGGGATACCACTCACTATACGCAACCAGCAAAGATCAACACATTAATATAACTAAATGAAAGTTTATCTGATTTGATGACCCTTCAATAAAATTATTTTTCAGGTACTTATTGATAACGAAGAAGTTGAATCTGGCGAATTAGAGGCAGATTGGAGTTTCCTCCCTCCGAAAAAGATTAAGGATCCATCTCAAACCAAGCCCGCTGACTGGGACGACAAACCCAGCATCGACGATCCCAATGATAAAAAGCCTGAAGATTGGGATAAGCCCGAGCATATTCCTGATCCTGAAGCAACTAAACCCGAAGATTGGGATGATGAAATGGACGGCGAATGGGAAGCGCCTATGATCGACAATCCCGATTATAAGGTTTGTATGCTGAAATTGATATGCATTCAGGGTTTATCGGGTATTTTCCTCATCATTATTCTTAAAATTTATATAATTTTTTAGGGTGAATGGAAACCAAAACAAATTGATAATCCCAATTATAAGGGACCATGGATCCATCCCGAGATTGATAATCCTGAATATACGTCCGACTCCGAATTGTACAAACGTGATGAGATCTGTGCTATTGGTTTTGATCTGTGGCAAGTTAAATCTGGTACTATTTTCGATAACGTTTTGATCACCGACGATCCGGAAGTCGCGCGCAAATTTGGAGAAGATGTCTGGAAACCCACTTTGGTAAATACTTATTCATTATATTGCTATTGCCTTTTTATTTGTTTAATTATTGATATGTGTAATATGATCAATATATACTCATCATAGATTCTCTAAATTTTTAACAATAAATGAATTAGAAAATATTTTATCCTGTAAATAGGAAGGTGAGAAGAAGATGAAAGAATCGCAGGATGAGGAGGAAAGGAAACGGCGAGACTTAGAAGCCAAGGAAAATGAAGATAATAAGGATGATGAGGATGATGAAGACGCAGATGAGGAAGAGCACACTCTCTCAGATAACGATGTAAGTATAACGATTCTATGCACATGATTTATGTTCTATTTTCAGATTTTACGATTAAACTTGCGCATGATGTTCATATTTTCTCTGATTTCTACTGACGAGAAAAAATTGGAATTCCTCGTTTCTGAGTTTAAACATTCCAATAGATTCTTTCGATTTTGTCGATCAATGATGTTAACTGCTTTGTTTCTTGTTTATTTTGCAGGCGCATGACGAATTGTAAATAAATGTGTCGCGTGTGGACACAAACACAGACTGTATTCCAGGAGCTACGTGGTCGCGACACGCACTAAATTTTCCCACAGGCACAAAATTGTAATCTAAAAATACACAATAGCAAGAGAGCAGGATAATACCCTTGTTGATTACGTCGCTCGTCGTATTGTCCACAAGAACATCATATTAAATTCCGTTTTAAGCTTTTAAACTAAAAATCTCGCCCGATTTTGCTAGTGTTTTTGGCCTTGGTATCACAGCGCCTAAAACATTCTTAGCCACCTAAAAAATTTTGTATTCGAGTGAATTTATTGTCTTGAATTACACGCTTAGCTCAAGTGATCTACATTTCTGCAAAGTGTGTGCTGGAATACGGAAAGAACAGATATTAGAAAATAGAAGATACAAAAGAAGTGTAGAGAAGAAAGAAACAAGAGAGTCGTTTAGCCCGTGTCCACCATCGGCGCAGCTCCACAAAAGACTCTAAGTTGTTCCGTTTTTGTTTGTCAAGTGTTTTTATATACATTAAAAGGTAATTGAGATGTAATTTAAATAACACGATGCTATATTATATATAATATATACATTATTTCAATTTCCGTACAATGTACGCGTAATTCAAAAGAAAAGAAAATCGCTCCAATTATTAAAAAAAAGGCAAAACGTAAGAATGATAGATGTGTGCAAATGTGACTGAGTGATTACAATTGGTATGATTATGTATCAGAGGCAATCCAATAATCATGTAATAAAGTAAATAAGACTTTTCTAGATGTGCTCAGGCGTTTATTTTCGTGAGGTCTCAAGCGCTCACCTCGATCGAACGCGAAACCCAATCCTGTTGCCGATCCATTTTCATTATTTGTAATAATGTGTACGAATCGATTGTGCAAATTTTTTCCAATTGTATATGTACATATATACATATACATGCTATTTTATTGTATCATGTTCGAGTATAATTAATCTTGTAATTCCATTTTTATATCGGAAAATAAACTGACATCATTTTTCTCCGAAGTAATTATGTCGTGACTTACGAATTTACTTTTTTCTTTTTTGGGGCTTTTTTCTTTATAGCGTGACTTAACAGAATAGATTTATCTCGTGGATTAACGAGTTAATAAAAGGGAGATCTGCGATATAGTAGATTCATCATTCACACGTTGACATCCATACTTATTGAGCGAATAAAAAAAGATTTATATTATAAATAAAAAAAAAAAATGATTGTATAAAGTATGATCGACGTCGAAATGTGTTGTGTGACTGAGATATTATTTTTTAATATAATTCTCTGAATACGTGCGATGTTCGAGTTTATTTTATGAGAACAGCTAGAAAACAAATCATTTTCAACGTCGACTGTACGTACAAATATTTATCTTGCATGATATCTATCTACCTATCTAACTTCAGTCTGCTTCGTACCATCTTAACGTGGAAATCACAATTAATTAGCGTTACATGTGTCTTCGGCTTTTTCCATACATAAATAATTTTATAAAGAAAAAAATTTATACACATTGCGTCGAAAGCCAGTCAAGACCTTGCAACGTACCACTAGCATTGGTAACTAACGATGAGCCTTGAATATGCCATATTCTCGCACAACAAAGTTTATGCAAACCAAGTATATCGACTAATTCCTCTACACTCGCACAGCCAGGAACGTCCTGTAAAAATATGAATTTGCTTGGAATTTATGCAATATCTAAAATAAATGAATTAGTTAATTGGGCAATTATTAGACAAAATGATAAAAAATTTTAAATATTAAACTTTTAATGATATATAAATATATTCGTTGTTTATAAAAATTTAGTAAGACGAATTTATTTAGAATATTAGGTGTACAACTTTGCTTCCG
>Ga0157363_1005589_pt1 | contig 11743 bp, 8 predicted proteins | sample AttsexASBM1_FD_111477 | JGI IMG/M metagenome (GOLD analysis project Ga0157363, IMG submission 111477) | Fungus gardens microbial communities from leaf cutter ant in Ribeirão Preto, State of São Paulo, Brazil - Atta sexdens ASBM1 | ecosystem: Host-associated > Fungi > Mycelium > Unclassified ...
TTTCAAGGGTAAGACCGGAAACGGAGCTTGGTGGGCACACAAGGGCTCGAACCTTGGACCCGCTGATTAAGAGTCAGCTGCTCTACCAACTGAGCTATGTGCCCGTCGCTCCGTTTCCGGTGAGGCGCGTTATAGAGGGAAGGGTGGCTGCTATGCAAGAGGGATTCGCAGAAAAAACGAATAAATCTGAAAAACCCCTTAAAAACAGTTTCTTACGAGTGGTTTAGAAGGCGCATGAGGCTTTCGAACTGTTCAAGAGAGCGATAATCAATCTTGAGGGAGCCGCCTTTTTTTCCGTCGTAGGAAATCCGGACTTTCAGCCCCAGACGAAGAGCAAGATCTTCTTCAATCTGAACGATTTCTGCGTCGCGACGACTTTTGGATGCTGGCTTCTTTTCTGATTTTTCTGCAGCAAGAGCTTCCGTCTGACGGACGTTCAGGCCCTTTTCCAGAACAGTTTTGGCAGCGGCCACTGGGTCAGGGTGACCCAGAAGGGCGCGTGCGTGACCAGCGGTTAACTCGCCCTGGCGGACGTGAGCACGCACCTCAGCCGGAAGGTTTAGCAAACGCATGGTATTGGTGATGTGCGGGCGGGATTTGCCCACAGCGCCCGCCAGTTCTTCCTGGGTCAGCGTATAATCATTGATGAGGCGTTGTAGGCCTTCGGCTTCTTCGATCGGGTTCAGGTCTGCGCGCTGAAGGTTCTCGACCAGCGCAGCGGCCATGGCATCCGTATCATCGAGCTGGCGTACATGGACCGGCACACTGTGCAGCCCGGCAAGCTGCGACGCACGCCAGCGACGCTCACCGGCGATAATCTGATAGCGTTCCGGGTTGGCTGGGTCCGGTCGGACCAGAAGAGGCTGAAGGATGCCTCTGGAGCGAATGGAGTTTGCCAGTTCTTCCAGTCGTTCAGGGTTCATGTCCTGACGTGGCTGAAAGGGGCTTGGCTCCAGCACATCGACGGGTAGGGAGGTATGCTGCTGCACCGGAGCATTCGCGCGCGTTGTGCGGGCAAGCTGGGGGGCCTGATCGCCCAGAAGGGCTGCAAGTCCACGACCGAGACGCGGGGAAGTGTCCTTTTTGGCCATCGCAGCTTACGCCTTTGTCCTGTTCTTTGTTCGCTTCAGAAGTTCGTCCGCCAGTGCCACATAGGCGACTGCGCCTGTGGAACGTGCATCATAATTCAGCACCGGACTACCGTGGCTCTGGGCTTCGGAAATACGGATATTTCTCGGGATCAGCGTTTCGAGAACCTGCTCGCCGAAGAAACCCCGTGCATCCTGTGCGACGAGTTCTGAAAGGTTGTTTCGTCGATCATACATCGTCAGCACAATGCCTTCGAGATGCAGATCTGCATTGAAGGCACGCCGCACACGGTCAATGGTGCGAACAAGCTGGCTGATCCCTTCAAGCGCGAAGAACTCACACTGAAGAGGAACCAGAACACTGTCGGCCGCGACCAGTGCGTTCAGGGTCAGAAGACCAAGGCTCGGCGGGCAATCGATCAGGATGGTGTCGTAGTCGCCGTCGAGGGCTCGTAGAGCATCGCGCAGACGATATTCCCGACGTTCGTCCCCGATCATCTCCAGTTCGGCGCCGGCCAGTTCGTTATTGGCGGTGATGATCGAAAGATTCTCGAATTCGGTTGGCTGAGCAAGGGCGTGTGGCTCTGCTTCCTGCATCAGGGCAGCATAGGTGCCGACATTCCGCTGATCATACTCGATGCCCAACCCGGTCGAGGCGTTGCCCTGAGGGTCCAGATCAACGAGCAGGACGCGCTGTTTCCGCGCCAGCGCGGCAGCCAGGTTGATTGTGGTCGTGGTTTTGCCAACACCGCCCTTCTGGTTGGTGACGGCAATGATGCGGGTGGTGGGGGATACGGAATTAGACGACACGCTTGAAATCACTGACCTTGATGATGGCTCCGCCGGGGTCGGTGCGGCTGGGAAGAATGGTGGATGTCATGTGCCAGTCGCGGCTTGCCTCGGTCAACTCATCCTGCGCCTTTATGCCCTTGAGAAACAGACAAAATCCGTTTTCTTTCAGCAGAGGGCGCGCCCATCCCAGCAGTTTGACCAGCGGGGCCAGTGCGCGGGCGGTAATGATGTCGGCTTCTGGCGGGGTTGCCGCTTCAATCCGCTTGGGAAGGATGGTGACGTTGGCTTCGCAGATGCGTCCGGCTTCACGCAGGAAGGCGCATTTTCGTTGGTCTGACTCAATGAGTGTAACCGGGTTGCCTGTTGCGATTGCCAGAATGAGACCAGGAAAGCCGCCGCCTGAACCGAGGTCCGTAATGGTGGCGCCCTTAGGGATCAGATCCGCGAGTTGCAGGCTGTCCTGAATATGGCGGGGCCAGAGTTGACCCAGATCTTTCGGGCTGACCAGATTGATCTTCGCATTCCACTGCACGAGCAGGTCAGCGAAGCGCTCCAGTCTGGCCTGCGTTTCACGTGAAACCGTGGTCATGACAGGGTCCTTACATGGGCCAGCAGGGCGACCAGCGCGGCGGGCGTTACGCCTCGCACACGCTGCGCTGCGGCAAAGCTGGTCGGACGGGCCTGAGTAAAACGCTCGCGCATTTCGCTGCTCAGGCCGCCAATGGCGTTGTAGTTCAGATTGTCCGGCAGTGCGATGGCACTTTCAGAGGCAAGCTGTTTGATCTCACGGTCCTGCCTGTGCAGATAGCCGCCATAGCGTGCTTCTGTTTCCACATGACGGCGGATGCGAAGCGGTAACTCTGCGAACCAGGGCGCCAGATCCAGCACCTTTGAATGATCGCCATTGCTGGCCAGCACGTCCAGAACGCTCCGCCGCCGCCCGTCCAAGGAGACCTCAAATCCGACTTCTCTGAGTGTCTGGGGCAGGAATGTCGTCGAAGCAGCCTGTGCCATGGCCGCATCAATCTGGGTCTTTATGTCTGTAAAAGCACTGGCACGCTCGGCCAACACGCATCCGGCCGTCATGCCCTTGGGTGTGAGGCGCAGGTCTGCGTTATCAGCGCGTAGTATCAGACGATACTCGGCGCGCGACGTGAACATCCGATAAGGTTCACTGATGCCGTGCAGCGTCAGATCATCAATCATGACGCCCAGATAAGCATCGCTCCGATCCAGAATGAGCGGAGCGTTTCCAGTCGTCGCGCGGGCGGCATTCAGGCCAGCAAGAAGACCCTGAGCGCCCGCTTCTTCATAGCCTGTCGTGCCGTTGATCTGACCCGCTAGATAGAGGCCCGGCAGGCTGCGCAACTGAAGCGATGGTAGTAGTTCACGGGGATCGACGTAGTCGTATTCTACAGCATATCCTGCCGTCACGATCCGGGCCTTTTCCAGGCCAGGCATGGAGGCGATCATGAGTGCCTGAACATCAGCCGGAAGGCTGGTGCTGATTCCATTTGGATAGACAAGGTCCCCGCCGGGATTTCCAGGAAGTGCTTCCGGCTCCAGAAAAACCTGATGGGAAGACCGCTCTGCGAAACGGACCACCTTGTCCTCAATTGAGGGGCAATAGCGTGGGCCACGCCCTGCGATTGCTCCGCCATACATGGCGGAACGATGCAGGTTCTCGTTGATGATACGATGTGTTTCCGGCGTCGTCTGGCTGATGCGGCACGAGACCTGCTCATTCGTGATGCGATCCGTCAGCGGGCTGAAAGGTTCTGGGATCTCGTCACCGCGGTCTTCGGGCAGGTTGTCCCAGTCGATGCTGTCTTTGGCAATGCGGGGTGGTGTGCCGGTCTTGAGGCGGCCCATGCGGAGATTGAGAGCCTCCAGACGCTCGCCCAGTTTCGTTGCCGGAGCTTCCCCAATGCGCCCGGCAAGTTGCTGCTCATGCCCGACATGGATCACGCCGCGCAGGAAGGTACCTGTCGTGAGGACTACGGCACCGCAACGGAAGGACCGGCCATCTTCGCAGATAACACCGCAGATGTGTCCATTCTCTTCGATTAGATCGCCAGCGGCTCCAGCCATGATCGTGAGGTTAGGCGTTTCTGCCAGAAGGGTCTGAATAGCCGTTTTGTAAAGAGAGCGGTCAGCCTGTGCTCGGGGGCCGTGAACGGCTGGTCCTTTAGAGCGATTGAGCAGCTTGAAATGGATGCCTGCCCGATCGGCAGCCTTACCCATCAGCCCATCCAGTGCGTCGATCTCTCGCACAAGATGCCCTTTGCCGATCCCACCAATGGCAGGATTGCAGGACATGGCCCCGATGGTGTCGAGCTTGTGTGTCAGCAGGAGCGTTCTGGCTCCAAAGCGCGCAGATGCTGCGGCTGCTTCGCACCCGGCATGACCGCCGCCGATCACGATGACATCGAAATCGCTCAAAACCTACTTCCCGATACAGAACTGCCCGAAGATTGCATCGAGCAGGGATTCAACATCAACACGTCCTGTCAGACGACCCAGAACCTGCATGGACAAGCGAAGCTCCTCGCCGCGCAGTTCAGGCCAAGTCGCAGTCTGGGCGCGGTCCAGATGAGTGACGGCTTCCTGAATACCTGCACGATGGCGTGCCCGGGTCAGGGGCGGTGCCCCGGCGCTAGCGGTCAGTGCCGAGACACGTTCCGTCAGTACGGACCGAAGTGCCGACAACCCGTCACCTGTCTGGGTGCTGATGCCTAGCATGTTCGGCGGCGCAGATGCGATGTCGATTTTCGTACGAACCGCAATTTCATTGTCAGACAGGGCGTCCGTAGCTTCGTCTGGCCCAATCAGATGCAGGATGACGTCTGCCTGTTTCACGTGAAACAAGGCCCGGCGAATGCCTTCTGCCTCAATCTCATCTTCCGTTTCACGAAGACCCGCTGTGTCGATCAGGCGAAGGCGGACACCATTCAAAACCCAGTCAACGGCAATGGCGTCTCGCGTTGTTCCTGCGCGATGCGTGACGATTGCTGCATCATAACCAGATAAGGCATTGAGAAGGCTTGATTTTCCGACATTCGGAGATCCCGCGATGACGACTGTCAGACCCTGTCGCATCAGCTCGCCGCGATTGTCCTGCAAGTGAGCGGACATTTCGCGATGCAAGGCAGACATTTCAGCCAGAAGAGTCTCTTCAACTTCGGGCGGAAGGTCTTCATCCGGGAAATCAATCAGCGCTTCCTGGTGGGCAAGCACAAGCCGCAGCCGTTGTGCCCAACCATCATATAGCCGGGTGAGTGCGCCGTCTGCCTGTTGAAGCGCCTGTTTGCGCTGGCTTTCCGTCTCGGAATCGACCAGATCGGCAATGGCTTCAGCTTGTAGAAGATCCAGACGACCTTTCTGCACGGCGCGTTTTGTAAACTCTCCCGGTTCCGCAGGACGTGCGCCCAGATCAGTCAGCGCATCCGCAACGCGCGCAATAACGGCTGGTCCGGCGTGAAGGTGGAGTTCAAACCCGTCTTCCCCGGTATAGGACTTTGGACCGGGCAGCCAGAGAACTACGGCATGATCAAGCACCTCGCCCTGATGGCGAAGATTGCGCAGACTGGCGCGTCGAGGTTCTGGCAGGGAGCCACAGAGGCTTTGGAGAACATTCGCGCTTCCTGGTCCGCTGGCGCGCATGATGGCAATAGCCGCGCGGCCGGCACCTGTAGCCACAGCAAAAATGACCTGGGACGTTGAAGAAGAAAAGGGGCTCATACCCTGTATGTAATGCAGGATGCTGTGATGTGAAATTGGCCTGTGCATAAAAGAAAACGGGCGGCCCGTTACCGAGCCGCCCGCTTCTGTTCAGACTGATACGGTTAGGAGAGGCTTATTGAGCTTCGTCCACACCTGTATGGGTCTGCGGGGAGAAGGTCCAACCTTCGCCATAAGGCTGCGGCATGTAAGCCATCCAACCCTTGGAAGAGACGTTCCAGCCTGCTGTGGAAACCGGAGCGCCCGTTGTGCGGAGCTTGCGGATGTCTGCTGCAGACAGTGTGCCCGGAGCCTGGTTGCCCCAGCTCTTACGCATGAAGTTGACGGCATCTGCGATCTGCTGGTCAGACAGGTGATCGCGGAAGCCCGGCATGGCAACAGCAGATGGGGCCGTGTTCGTCGGAGGCAGAATGCCGCCAAAGGTCACGATGTTGGCCATCGAAGTTGCATTGTCGGTAATGACAACAGGGTTGCCAGCCAGAGGCGGGAACATGCGGTTGACACCGGTACCATCGTTCATATGGCAGATGGCGCAGTTGTGCAGGTAAACTTCCGCACCCGCGTCGCCCTTGCCGCCAGCTTCGAGCAGGGCTGTGGCCTTGCCGTCATCCTGACCAAAGTTCTTGCCTTCCGGAACGGCCGGCATGCTCTTCAGGTACTTGGCTGTCGCGTGCAGGTCGTCGTCGCTCCAATGCTGTGTGCTGTAGGCCACCACGTCAGCCATACCACCGAAGACGGCAGAATGGTCGATACGGCCGCTCTTCAGGAATTCGGCAATGTCATCTTCCGACCAGCGACCCAGACCTGTGTCACTGTTGCTGCGCAGGCTTGGAGCAATCCAGTTGTCGATTGGTGCCCCACCGGAGAGGTAAGCATTGCCGTCCTTGGCCGTATAACCCTTGACCTGCATGGCCATGCCACGAGGCGTATGACATTCGCCACAATGGCCTGGGCCGTTCACGAGGTATTCACCACGGGCCACTTCCGGATCGGAAATGCTCTTGTCGAGACCAGGTGTAACGGTTGGAACAAACATGGCGCGCCAGATAGCCAGCGGCCAACGCATGTTCATGGGCCAGGAAATGTCCGGCTGCTTGTTCTGAAGGGCCACTGGCTTCACGCCATGCATGAAGAAGGCGTACATGGCCTTGATGTCGTCATCAGACAGACGGGCAAACTCAGGATACGGCATGGCCGGATAAACAGTCGCGCCGTCCTTGCGAATACCCTTGCGGATCGCCTTCGTGAAATCTTCAAGCGTGTAGCTGCCAATCCCGTATTTCGGGTCTGGCGTGATGTTGGTGGAGTAGATCGTGCCGATCGGGCTCTTGATCTCCAGACCGCCAGCAAAAGGCTGACCATGTAGCGCTGTATGGCAGGCTACGCAGTCAGACAGACGGGCCACGTAAGCTCCGCGCTTGATCAGAGCGTCGTCAGCGTCCTGGGCATGGGCAGCGCCAAAAGACACTGCCATTAGGCCAATTGCGGCCGCGAGTTTCCATCCCTGTTTCATCTCAGATACCAGTCTGTCCCGAGTTAATGCGTTCAGCATGTCACGTGCTCCTTGATACGTACCGCTGCCTCAGGGGTGATCCGCGGTCGGAATATCGGCCGTGGACTGCGGGACATTGAGGAACTGATCGCCCGGAACGCCTGTTGAATTCTGACGAGCCTTCACTTCATCATCGTAGGACTCGTTGGCACGCTTCACGATGAAGTTGCGGATGTCCTCGATCTGGTCAGGCGTCATGGAAGTGTCGAAACGATCCATGCCGTAGGCCGTCAAAGCACCTCGACCGACAAGCTTGTAGAAGCTTTCCTTGCCACGTGGTGCACCAGACCAGCGGAGATCAGGCAGCACGCCACCCGAGATCGCATTGTCGCCATGGCAGGCCGAGCAGAAGGTCTGATACAGGAAGTATCCGTTCTTCTGACGGGCTTCGTCATAGGTCGGAACCGGTTTGACAGGCGTGAAGCCCAGCTCGTTCTTCGGCGGCAGACTGTCCTTGCCGTCAAGCGAGAAGGCAATCACGCGGGAATGATTGACTGTCCATCCGGATGTGCGGGCTACCCCGCCATACAGGAACGGATAGATACCGCCCCAACCCACTTCCACAGCAACATACTGCTTGCCGTGGGCCATGTAAGTCACCGGAGGGGCGATGATGGCGCTCTGGGCCGGGAAGGAATAGAGGTCATTCCCGTTCGTGGCATCGTAGGCATGGAATTCGCCGTTCGCGAGGCCCTGGAAGATTACGTTGCCAGCCGTGGCCAGAATACCGCCGTTCCACGGGCCCTTATGGTTGATCGTAAAGACGGGCTCCATCTTTTCCGGATCCCAGGCAACCGTCCAACCCTTGAGAACCTTCAGGAAGTCCTTCTTTGCGGCGACATGCGTAGGATCGTTGTCGTCGAAAAGGCCGATCTTGTTCATGTCGAGACCAAGGTTCCAGGCATCGTGATATGCCTTGAAACCGCCTTTCTGGCTGTCATACATGAGCGGGATCTGTTGTGCGGGAATGTAAACCAGCTTCGTTTTCGGGCTGTAGGCCATCGCTGCAAAGTTATGGCCACCAAGTTCACCCGGAATACCGACCCATGGCTTACCCGTCAAAGTCCAAAGTGCATCAGGCACATAGTTTGGACGGCCCGTTACCGGATCCAGACCAGTGGCCCAGTTTTCGTAGGTATAGGGCTTGCCGGTGATGAACTTACCAGTCTTGGCATCAATGATGTAGAAGAAGCCGTTCTTCGGTGCATGAACGAGCACATGGCGCATTTCGCCATTGATCGGCATGTCGAGCGCCATGATCTGCTGGACTGAGGTATAATCCCACTGGTCCATTGGCGTTTCCTGGAAATGCCAGACGTACTTGCCGGTATCAGGATTGATGGCCACGATGCTGCCGAGGAAGAGGTTGTTACCCTTTCCTTCAGAGCGGAACTTGTAGTTCCATGGCGAACCGTTACCGACTGCCAGATAGACGAGGTCCGTTACAGGGTCATAAACGAGCGAATCCCAGACGGTTCCGCCGCCGCCCTGCTGTTTCCAGGCACCGTTCTTGCCCCAGGTCGGATAGGCCTTGGACATCAGAATGTCGTCCGAAGCGGCTCCATCGGGCTTGTTGTCGGGGTTCGGCACCGTAAAGAAGCGCCAGTCCAGCTTGCCGGTCTCAGCATCAAAGGCGGACACGAAGCCACGAGCACCGAACTCTGCACCACCGTTGCCGATCAGGACCTTGCCCTTGGCAATACGGGGGGCGCCATCCACGGTATAGGAGCGCTGGTGGCCCAGCTGAGCTTCCTTCGGGATGGTGTAGACGCTCCAGACCAGCTTGCCGGTTTTGGCATCCAGGGCGATCAGACGGCCGTCAAACGTGCCGAAATAGACCTTGCCGTTCCAGTAAGCGGCTCCACGGCTGACCGTGTCGCAGCAGCCACGGTCAGCAATGTTGCCCGGAACCTTTGGGTCATAGGACCACAGCAGTTTGCCCGTTGCCGCATCCAGAGCTTTCATCTTGCTCCAGTTGGTGGTGGCGTACATGACGCCATCAACGATCAGCGGTGTGCCTTCCTGCCCACGATTGGTATCCAGATCATAGTGCCATGCCAGCTTCAGATTGCCGGCATTTTCCTTGGTGATCTGGTCCAGCGGGCTGTAGCGCTGCTCTGAATAGGTCCGGCCATAGCTCATCCAGTCACCTGGATGTTGGTCGGCATTTGTAATGGCGGTCCCTGTGTCCTCGGCTAGGGCGACAGGAGAGGCGGCGCAGAATGCCAGAGCGGCAGCGCAGCCCAGAAGGCGCTTCTTCGTAATGTTGATCGGCGTCAGTAGACCAGAAACCATGATCCGACTGTCCTTTTTGCAAAGACTGTTCCTGTTACTGGTATTCAGACTAATCAAGTCCTGATAAGCGCCTCTTGGGTCCAAGGTGCCCTCAGTTTCTCAAGTCGTCTGGAAAACCAGCATCACGAGAACTTACTACTCCTTATTTTATTGTTTGTAGAAAACTGAGCCTCTGACGTTTCCGTGAGCATTATGCTCGTAAAATCGCTTACTTAACTAGATGAGAATTGTTCTTAATAACTAACAATCAAACAGCTTTATTCTCTGTCGCAGTTTTGACACAGAAAATGGCAGTTTCTCAACAAATTGCGTAATATTTCAGGAAATCATACAAAAATGATCCCATATGTTATTTAAGAATACCGGCCTCCCGGCATATGCGTGACACGCATACGCTTTTTTCTGGGGGACTCTTTTAGGGAAGCATGATTGACGCTTTCCGACGGATGGGGCAGCGTCTCTGTATGCCACAGCTTTCCTGTCATTCCCCCCTCGGAGCCCTGACCATCAGTGAAGATGACGGGCATATTGTTGCTCTCGATTGGGGATGGGGGCGGGATCAGGAAGAGACGCCCCTGTTGATAAAAGTCCGAGACCTGCTCGAGAAGTATTTTGACGGGGAAAGGGTCGATTTCAGCGATCTTCCATTTTCTCCTTACGGAACGCCCTATCGCCAGAAAATCTGGAAAGCCATTCTGAAAATTCCATACGGTGAAACCCGGACTTACGCTGAAATTGCTGCGCAGGCTGGAGGGTCAGCACGCTCTATTGGCGGGGCTATGAGAGCCAACCCGATACCGGTTCTCATCCCCTGTCACCGCGTCGTAGGAGCAACCGGGCTTGGGGGATATTCAGGGCTGAATGGTATTGAAGACAAGAAAATCCTTCTTGATCTCGAAAAAGGTGACTGAAAACGCCAATAAAAAAGGGGAGCCGAAGCTCCCCTTTTTTGCATGAACAGAGAATAAATCAGTTGTTCATGGCTTCGAAGAAGTCGTGATTGGATTTGCTGTACTTCAGCTTGTCCAGCAGGAAGTCCATGGCATCCATCGTGCCCATCGGCGCGAGGATACGACGCAGAACCCACATCTTGGACAGTTCGGCGCGGTCAACAAGAAGTTCTTCCTTACGCGTGCCCGACTTGGTGATGTCGATAGCAGGGAAGGTACGCTTGTCAGCCAGCTTGCGATCCAGGATGAGTTCGGCGTTACCGGTGCCCTTGAACTCTTCGAAAATCACTTCGTCCATACGCGAACCGGTATCGATCAGCGCGGTGGCGATGATGGTGAGCGAGCCACCTTCTTCGATGTTACGGGCTGCACCGAAGAAGCGCTTTGGGCGCTGCAGGGCGTTAGCGTCCACACCGCCGGTCAGCACCTTGCCGGATGACGGCACAACGGTGTTGTAGGCACGGGCCAGACGGGTGATGGAATCCAGAAGGATCACGACGTCACGCTTGTGTTCGACGAGGCGCTTCGCCTTTTCGAGAACCATTTCCGTCACCTGAACATGGCGTGTTGCCGGTTCATCGAAGGTGGAGGAAACGACTTCACCGCGCACTGAGCGCGCCATGTCCGTCACTTCTTCAGGGCGTTCGTCGATCAGAAGAACGATCAGGAAGACTTCCGGATGGTTTGCGGAAATAGAGGCTGCGATGCTCTGGAGCATCACGGTTTTACCCGTACGCGGCGGAGCGACGATCAGGGCGCGCTGGCCCATGCCGATCGGCGTGACAAGGTCGATGACACGCGGCGTGTAATCGCGCTGGTCTTTCTTGCCCTTGCTACGAGGAGATGTCTCGGAAACAGCCGGTTCGGACTGTTCAACTTCCATCTTCAGGCGACGCTCAGGGTAGAGTGGCGTCAGGTTATCGAAGTTGATACGCGTCCGGACAACGTCCGGGTCTTCGAAGTTGATGGTGTTGACCTTGAGGAGCGCGAAATAACGCTCGCCATCGCGCGGGGCGCGGATCTGGCCTTCAACCGTATCACCGGGGCGCAGACCGAAACGGCGGACCTGCGTCGGGGAAATGTAGATGTCGTCCGGGCCGGGAAGATAATTGGCTTCCGGGCTACGCAGGAAACCGAAACCGTCCGGCAGGATTTCCAGCGTCCCCTCGCCATAGATGGCCTGATCGCGCTCGGCGAGGGTTTTGAGGATAGCAAACATGATGTCCTGCTTGCGCATGGACGAGACGTTCTCGATCTCCAGTTCCTCTGCATAAGCCAGCAGATCGGCCGGAGATTTTTTCTTGAGTTCGGCGAGATGCATGAAA
>Ga0157363_1005590_pt1 | contig 11739 bp, 8 predicted proteins | sample AttsexASBM1_FD_111477 | JGI IMG/M metagenome (GOLD analysis project Ga0157363, IMG submission 111477) | Fungus gardens microbial communities from leaf cutter ant in Ribeirão Preto, State of São Paulo, Brazil - Atta sexdens ASBM1 | ecosystem: Host-associated > Fungi > Mycelium > Unclassified ...
AGTAAAAAATTGGATCGATTCGTGGATAGCCTCAAAAGATGACCAGTTTTTTCGACACGGGATTCGTACGCTACCCGAAAGATGGGAGAAAGTAGTGGCCAGCGATGGACAATACTTTGAATCCTAAATGTATAACCAGTTTTTTACAATAAAGTCTCGAATTTCGGAAAAAAAACGGCGGACGCAAAGTTGTACACCTAATACTATGCCTTTCTGAACAGCCATTCTGTTGTGGCATATAAGAGGCTGTCTTCAACTGAATTCCTCGAGACGGATTTCTTCAAAAAGGATTTCATGTTGTTGATATATTCCATTATTCATCCTGATAGCCTTGATTGATCGATTAAACTTGTTCGTTACAAGACCATAATACTCTTTAAATTTCTCGAAAAACGTCCGATTTATGTCGAAGGATGTACATATGTATAAAACCTGCATCATCTTTGAAAATAACGTAGAAATCCCGATTTCCTTATTAATTCCCTTATTGATTCGTTTTGCATAGATCCTCTCATATACGTATGGATAAATTTTCCTGACATTATGTCTCTGGATTTTGTTGATCTTGAACGAGCATATGTGCTGCTTTCCCATTTGATATGACTCATAAAACAATTCAGTGTCTTGAGAGATTCATCTAAGATTCAGGAGTTCGTGATTGTTCATCTTGAAAAGCGACTTTAAATTTACGTGATCAAGACGTAGACGTAGTTCATGCCAGATGTAGATTCGAGATGGCAGCTATGTTTGTTTCAACTTTACAGTCGGTTTGAAACAACGTACGATATAAATTTACACCATGAGACACTCCAAAAGCCATGAGTATTCCCATTCATCATTATTCTGACTGATTGTGACTAATGTAGCCTTAAAGATAATTTGATGAATGTTCTTTCTTGGTGCAGTATAGCACCCACGAGAATAGATTTCTGTTGAGAGACGGTACATAAAGTGCATTATCGAGTCTTCCGTTCACCTTGATGAAAAAATTTTTATATTAAAATATACCAAAAAGTACGCCTTTCTACTTCTATGACTGTGGCATTCTGTGTTTAACAACGCGTAAAATCATCATTGTTAAACATAGGAATAATTACGCCAAGCTATGTGAAGATGTAAACTTAGGCATACTTAACTGAACCTAGTTAAACATAGAAAATACACCAATGCGCAACTAATAATCATTACTTCCTGTTCTATGCCAAACTATGCCAAACTAATTTTTATTCTTTCATAGCATTTCGAGAAAATATGCCATTCTACGTCTTTCATCACATTCTTTTCAAACTCTACAATCTGATAGTTGGACTGAAAATAATTATGCCAAATTATGCGTTTTTACGTGAAAACGTAAAATGACGTACTTGAACCTAGTTAGGCATAGAAAGTACGCTAAAGGACGCAATAATAATCATGACTTCATAAACATAATACGCGTTTCTATGCCGAACTATGCTAAATTTTTATTTTTTCATAGTATTTCGAGGAAGTACATATGCCATTCTACGCGGAATTATACTCTACAGTCTGATAATTGGGCGATAGAAATAATTATGCCAAGCTACGCTAAAGCTACGCTAATCTATGCGGTTGCATGAAAAAATAGTTTCCTGAAGTACGTGTTTCTATGCCAAACAACGCCAAAGTACAAATACTTTTAATTTTTAGTTTGTGACAAAGTACGCCATTCTCTACGCCATTTTACGCGAAATTACGCTTATTCATCCGCATTATGTATCTCAGCCGACAAAAAAACCATAGCGGAGATGCATAAATTCATAAATAAGAACCATCTAAGAAAAAATATATGAAGTGTAGTATTTCGCATGTGAAATAAGCCCTCAAAATTGGGTTTTAATATTAAAGTACCTATGTAGGATGGAATTTCATCATGACAGTAACGTGATCTTGAATTCATGCCAAATGATTTCAAGATACTATCATGTTACTTTACAACAGTACAGTATAAATGTACTCAAAAAACAGTGCAGTATAAATGTACTCAAAACTATACTTAGGTATAGTTTATAGTTTCGCGTAGAAAAGCATAAATCATTGACATAGAAGTAGAATTCTACGCTAAACTACTTCCATAGTTCATTCGCATATTTAGGTATAATTTTTAGCATAGTTAAGTGTACTTTCGAACATAATTAGGCATATTTTCCGACGTACTTTGCCGTAGTTTGATGTTGTTTGGCGTTATTTAGCCGTTATTTAGGCGTTACAAAGCCATGAATCGGCTTACTTTGACATAGGATTTCGAGGAGTAGAATTCTACGCCAAATTACTTCCGTGTTCCAAATGCGTTAGGAATAGTTTTTGGCATATTTTGGTATAGAAATTTTTCCGTCAGGGCAATCATTGATTGTCAATTTTTCGCTTGATGTAGATTGTTCCACGTCTCTTGACATATAGTTCCATCACCTATTGCGACAGAATCACCATTCACTTCTTGAAACTCGTGGAACCACTCACGACGAGAAGACATATGTTTTGATGCTCCACTATCGAGTATCCAAGTCTTTTGGATCAATCCCTGCACCGTCTCTGTTATGAATGTGCCATGATTTTTATTTTGTCCTTGCGATTTGTGGATCGTAGAATTCTGAGATCTAATTCTCTTTCGACAATATTTTAAAACGTGATCTTTCTTGGCAATAGAAACTACATTCTTTTTCTTGTCGTTGAATCGTTTATCCTTTTTGTGCGGCTTGCATACACAATTGCTAAAGCACTCGTCGTCCATCGCTGTCATCCTACTTTCTTCCTTCAAGAGATGCGTCGTCAGATTTTTTAAGGTTCGCTAATTTACATCTATTCCAAGTAATTATAAATGCACTATACTTGAATGGGAAGCTACTAAAAAATTTTGGCCATGATAATCATGTCTAAAATATTTTCGTTCAGATCTGTTAATTATCTGGCCATATTCTCTATCTTTGCAACGTGTTTTGCGATAGAATAATCAGCCGAAATCCTATAATCGTGGAATTTGGTCATCAAGATTAATTTACTGGAGTTACTGCATTGTTCACGTAAAACAGTGAGTTTCTTCCATATCGTTTGACAATTTACAGGTTAGGAGATGTTCAAATTGTCTAGAATCCATTGAAGACGATAGAATGAACACAGCCTTTACACTTTTAGCTAAACTTTTTTTGCTACTTTTTCCATCGGCATTGCTTCGGTGCCAGTTACTCTGTCCAGGATATCATTTGCTATGAATATTGCATTGAAAATTCATCTGAAATTTCTATGCTTGGAAATTTGCACCGCTGAATTTTATGACCCTTAAGATCTGCGAATACATTCATCTTGTTCCCTTTACAATAATGAGAGTCAGAAAGAAAACAAAGAAAGCACAGTCTTGTATCCTGCATCTGTATCCGCACTGAATTCCTGCATGTGTCTTGGGTACATAATCTCTTAAGCCAGCGGCACATGATACTTGTTTTCCTGCTGGATTGCTAACTGGATTAGAATCTTGCCATCGTATTAGCTGCGATGCTGGCACTGCAGTAATATGATGGCAAAATTCTAGCTGTCAATCCAGCAGGAAAATAAGCATCGTGTGCCACCGACTTTAAGTATGGAAGTAGAATCGCAATGGCGCGGGCAGCACACAAAAGACTACATAGTGATCTGTATAATAGTATCTCACAAGGCTTTTATTAATAATAATGCACTAGTGTCACAAAATAGTAACAGAAAGCATACAAAAGACGAGAACATAACGTCCATAAAAAAAAAGGAGAGAAGTTAGTAAGTAAATAAGTAAGTGAAGCATAAAGTAAAAACTAGAGAGCATGTTATGAGATGAGAGCAGTTTATTAGTTCGCGATTTGGAATGCGAGTGCTTAAAAGTACAAAGAAATTGGGTAAAATAGGATAATAGGAATCAGGCACGCTAATTGTTACGCAAAACAATGTGAATATAGCTAGCTAGAAAATCTGCTAGCAGGTTATCTAATAAAGAGTTTTGTGTTATATTCACATTGTTTTGCGCAACAATTATCGCGCCTGGCTCCTATTGCCCAATTTTTTTGTGATTATAAAGGAGTCTTTGGGAATCAACTTATGTTTAAAAGTACGCTGAACATTCTTAACAATAATATTTAACAAAAATAATATTTAACAGAAGGAAATCGAACAAAAATGAAATTGTGCGCCGGTATTTGTTAACTAAGCTAGGAAATGATAATGAAAAAATTTATTCGTCATCGATATCTATTTGTTGGTAACTTAATACATAATAAAAGGAGATCGAACGGAAAGAAAATTATACGCTGGTATTTATTAACTAAGCTACAAAATAATAATGACAAAGATTTGAAGAATCTCGACATTTCATTTATTTCTATAACTTAATACATAGCAAAATGGGGAACAAATGGAAACAAAATTATATGCTATATTTAATTAAGCTGAGAGATAATAATATAATAATAATAATAATAAAAATGCGGTTTATTGGTCATCGATCTCTATTTGTTTATGATGTAATTAAATTCATAATTATATCATAAACAGGAAAACGGAAAACTTCCCTTTCTAGATGTTCTTGTCTCTAAGAAACTGACGGTATCTTAGACCATCAAGTGTACAGGAAACCAACACACACAGATAGATACCTACATGCCGAGTCACACCACCACCCAGCACAAAAATAATCTGCAATCAATTCACTTGTACATAGAGCTTTCACCTCTGACTTCATCTCTGACAAAGAACATCTAGACAGAACTCAATCACTTAAAAACAGCCTTACAGAAAAACGAACACGACAAAAAAGACATAATCAAAACATGCAAACAAGACAACGGTCTCTGACACAATCAGACGAGAGAATCCTATCCATTTTCCCATATCAAAGGAACAATAGATCGAATTGGCAGAATATTAAACAAACACAATATCCGAACTATCTTTAAACCATCCAAAAAGATAAGACAAATCTTAAGAAATCCTAAAGATCAAAGACCTTCGCAGGAGTGTACAAAATACCTTATTTCTGCGAGCAAGTATATATTGGGGAAACTGGGAGAATAATCAGCCTATAAAAGAATACCAACGTGATATCAGGTTAAAACATATCACACAATCAGCACTATCAGAACACAACATCGAAATTGGACACCAAATACTGCTTGACAAAATCACAATAGCCAACACATTACATCATACTTTCCAACAAAGTATAGAGAGGTTATAGAGATACAAAAACACCTTAACAATCTAAATAGAGATAATGGCTACAACATAAATAAAATATGGAAAAGTATTCTCTCGGTTAATGAGGACTGACCAATTTCCCCCACTCTTCTCCCCTCCCCCACCTACAATTCTCTTCTCCCCCTCCACAAGTAGCATAGGTGGGAACATTAGATGGGAAAAAATTCGTTTTTTTAATGCCATTTAACGGGAAAAACGCCATGAACTTTTTCCCATACCTAATATAATATATAAAAAGGGGCGACCCGGAGGACCAGCTCAGTATCAGGTTGCTCCTCGCCCTGATGAAGTGAACTGCAAGGTTCACGAAACGTTAGTATTCCAAGAATGGATCTGGACACGGAAGAAATCCGCGAAAATAATCTTTAGATATAGAATACGTTAATGTACTAGTAGCCGATTAGATACCGAGACGTAATTGTCCCAGTCTGATCACAACGCCGCGCACATCGTCGCAAGCTTCCATAGTTTGGATGACGCGCTTGCCAGGCTATCCTCGCTCCCCAAGGATTAATATCTCTCGTTAATTATTGAGAAAACTTACAAAATGGTAGAGAACTTTTCGATTCAGTTTAATCCGCTCTACCCATGAAATATTTGGCGATTATTTCCAGACACCTTATATAACTATTATATTATTTCCATATAACGGAATATAACAGAGAATATAATGTGTGCATAACATTCTATGTCCACGTCAGTTGTAATTTCCCACAAATCATTGCAGCTATATAATATAAATATAACTTGCAACTTGAAATTATAATAGTCATATAACAGTAATATAATTTGCTGTGTTTTCATTATAAAACTAGAATATGACTTATGTTGTTATATACATTATTCTAATTTAATTTAATGCTTTTTGCACATACTATTCCCAGAAAAGATCTTGGAATTAATTCTAAAGCGAAAACAAATGGAGCAATTTGTTTTCATTTAGAATTAATTCACAGACCTTGGATAATGTATAGCATTGGATAATGTATAACAGTCACATTCTGGTTTTATAGCGTGTGTAAAATACATTCCCTAAAAATTGTTTTGTAGATATAAAAGACATATATAATAATTGATTTTAATTAATTTATTTAAACTTCATACATAGTTTGCACATAAATACATGTATATTTATAAATATTACTGAGTATTTCGAAGTATTTACTTGTAATATTCATATATTATATTTTTATGGTAATTGTTGATTTCAGCCTCCCCTTCCGATGTTGATAAAATTAGGTTCATTCGACGCTTTTTTTGCATGAAATGAATGAATCTGACAGAAGAAAGTGTCGCTCTGTTCCGCAAACTGAGATTTAATTAATTAGTGAAGTTGTCAGATATTCAGGTGAGGAAATCTGTCACATCGTTGGCATTGAGGGTTATATAAATTCTCTCAGATTGTTTTGAACAAATTTTCTACTTAAAAAAAATTCTCTGTTTTAAAAACACAAATTCTTTGCTTTAAAATACGAATTATTTTTTATATAATTTTTGTTTTTATAGTAGAAAATTTCTTTTAAAGCAAAGAATTTGTTTTTAAAGCAAACAAATACCCATAGTCAAAACAAATTTTCTACTGTAAAAACAAAAAAATTATATAGAAAATAATATATTGTATATGTTGATAGCAAAACATTAGCTAATTTGGGGCTAAAATAAAACAAATTTGATTAGACTTTGATTAGGAAACTATAATCATCTGTGCCCGCCTTTGGCTATACATTTATCGATAAATAAATCGTCTGCTCACAAACTATGCCAGCAAAATGGTGGCAAAAATGGAGCAGAATTTACTTCATATTCTGCTCTCAATCTACTCTCAATCTGCCGTTAGATTATGCAGAACTTTGTTCATTTTCTGCTACTAATTTGCTAGATCATGCAAAGGTCTAGCAGGCTTTGTCAGATTTCTGACAGCAATTTGCTAACAATGTCAGATAATACAAACTCTGAATATGATTTATTTCCCTTCTGCAATCAAAAATTGGTAACAAGCCCTGCTCTGTCTGAAAATCTGTTTTCGCAGGTTTTGCTGCAGGTTAGGGTTTTTAAAATAAAGAATTGATATTTTTAATGTAGAAAAATTGTATTTTTTAATTAAACCAGGGAATTTATTCTTAAAACAAAGAATTTATGTAATATTGAAGCAGATAATACTTATTATAGCCTAACTTACATGTTCTCTTGTCTATCTCTATACCATCGATGTAACACATTTCTTAATTTGAATAGTCTTTACTATAATGATTAATATCTCCATTACGAAGCAGAACGATACTTTACCAAATTTGTTCATTTCGTGCAAAAACACATCGAATAAACTTAATCAAACTCGGAGGTGTAAAGATTAAACTCAATTATCATTTTTACATTTAAAATTCATTAATTCCAGGAACAGCTTTTAGTATGCACTGATATAATTTGTGCAATATAATGGAAGCGATTAAATTCACTAGTATTATTCTTCTAGCACAAGTAATACTCATTTGTCCGTAAATTCTCATGATTCAAGTACAAATTGTCACGTGTGTTGCGCTTTGTCATGCTTGACAGCTCGAAACTCGACTGGCACAAAGTTTCTCAACATCGCGAATAGAGATTGCGACGTTAGAACCATAATTTAAATTATTTAATATTAATATAATCTCAACGAAGCAATTGTTATATAACATGCAATGAGCTGTTTGTTTATTATAACACATAAATAATGAAACAATTTATTATATAGTTTCGTAATCCGATTGTATTATATATATAAAGTTATATAATTATAATATAAATAGAGTTGTTATTTCTATGTTATATCGTATTTATATTTGGTGTTTGCTGAGATATATCATTAGAATTAATATTATTTATTTAATTTGATATGGAATTTAATTTAGCCCCAATGGTTGATAAAATCTTTTAAAATTTTGTGGAATTTAACTTGGCGCCAGTTATTGATATCAAATCTTTTATAAATGATGCATATATTATAATTAAAAAATCATACAATTCTATTTTAAAAAGTGCAGGTAATCTTTATATTTTTTCATGCCTCTATCCAGAAACAATATATCCAAAATACGTCTTCCTCGACACCACTTTCGTTTAAAACATTTTTTTGTATCATCAAAAATAAGTAAAATATTCAAGATGTTTGATTTAAGCGGACCACCTTGTATATGTAAAGATTTCTTAAAACTTAGAACAGTATTTATTATTGGGAGTATAAATAAGTTTCTGCCGTTTTTAATAAAAAATTAAGCATTTATTGTGAAAGAACGGTACATAATGTTTTATTCAAAGTAATGGCCATCGCTAGTCACTAATTTTTCCCATCTTTCTGGTAGCAAGTGGATACCGCGTCGGAAGAATACTTCATCTTTTGAGGATATCCAAATCATCGATACAATTTTTGGTATATTCATATAATGTGAAGTACTCCTCAGACAGGCCATGCGTCATCGATCGGAACAAGTGGTAGTGGGGAAGGAGCAATACGGAGAATACGGCGGGTGGGGGAGAACTTCCTATTTGAGTGTTTCTAAGTAGATTTTGACCGGAGCCGCAACATGTAGTCGAGCATTATCATGCAGGAGAATAATTTTGTCATGCCTGGAGTAGTAGTGGGCGCGTTTTTCCTTGAGTGCTCGGCTCAATCTCATCAATTGTGTTCGGTAGAGAGCCTCAGTCTCGTTCGGTTAATCGTCTCGTTCGATTTGAGCAATTCATAATACATGACACCAAGCTAATCCCATCAAATACACAACATGAGTTTTTTTCCATGAATATTCGGTTTGGATCACTACCTGAAGCCAGGTAGTCCCCATGATTTCTTCTTCTTTGAGTTATCGTAATGGATCCATTTTTCATCACCAGTGACTATACGATGCAAAAAACTCTTTCGTTTATGTCTGGCAAGCAACATTTCACATGTGAAAAATCAGGGTTCAACGTTTCTCGGCTTCAGTTCATATGGAACCCAATTCCCTTGTTTTTGAATCAATCCCAATAATTTTAAACGATATGAAATTGTTTGTTGAGTCACTTCTAATGTGCAAGTTTCTTTTTGTGTTTAGCACGAATCTTCATCCAATAATGTTTCCAATTCCGCGTCTTCGTACACTTTCGGCCTTCCGCTACGTTCTTTGTCTTCGACGTCAAATTCACCGTTCTTAAACTTTTAAAACCACTCACGACACTTCTCTCACTTAAGGCAACATCACCATATGCTTCTACAAGCAATCTATGAGCCTCAGCTGCAGATTTCTTCAAATTAAAGAAGTAAATCAGAAGTTCCCGCAAATGACGCTTTTTCGGCTCATAACTCGACATTTTCATACAAAAAAAAATATGTGATGCTGATACAAAATCGCTAATATTTCAAAGTTATGGTGTTGCCAGATGTCCAATCTTACGATATGTCGTTTTACATCAAACAATTTTAACTATATAGTTTATTAGTGGCGCCGTCTTTTGCAAACGGCGGAAACTTATTTGTACTCTCAATAATCAAATAAGAGATCTCGGTTTGAATAAGATGCATTGTTAATGAGTTTTAATTTTCTTTATCCTCTTCCTTTTTTTTGTCTTTCTTTGTATTTTCTTCTCTTTGATTCTCTTTTTTTCCTTTTTTCTTCTCTTTTTGCCGCCCCAACATGGAATTACAATATAATCTGAAAATAATACATAATATAACAAAATGTTATATTGTTATACTATTAATATAATATATATTGTTTTATATATATATATATTCCAAAATAACTATTATATAACTATTGCATTATTTTAATATGTACTTGTTACAGTAAAGTAACAGTAACATAATCTCAATGTAACATATTTGATGTTATGTCGAAAGTAGATAACCGTTATATTATACAGGGTGATTCAGATCAATCCAAGTGTCTCTGAAGAAATGTATTTCTGACTGAATTCTAAGGCGATTTTTCTTTTATGAAAATTTTGTCAGAAGCTTTTTTACAAGAAGAAATAGCGTATCACGGGTCGCATATAGGAGACTGACAGAAGCGGTTAGACGCGGAGCCTTTCTACGATGGGGGCATACACTGACCGGACACATTTACATGTTTATAAAAACACGTTTCTTCCTACATTTCCCTTCTGCCGCTATCTCTTTATCTTTCACATATTTTAAATATTTCTATTTCAAATTAATTATAAAATAGAATGATGAAATTAAAATAAACATTAAACCCTTTGAGTCGGATTGCATTTTAATTATATTGATAAAATTGTTAGAAAAATGTCGTAAAAGAACGAAATTAGACAATAACTACATGCAATAAGCATTATAAAACTGTTATTGACATACAAATATAATTATTTCAGTTCGTCGAATTCTAAGAGCATTTTTTACAATTCGACTGAAATACTTATTAAACTTAATTGCATGTCAATAGGCATTATAATACTTATAGCAATTATTGTTTAATTTCTCAATTTTACGAAAATTTCTCTAACAATTTTATCTGCGCTATCGCGCTCGTAGTATTTATTATATACTCATGAGAAGTTTTATGAGAAACACGATCATGCTTTTTAACATTCAAAGAATTATGAATGTTTAAAACAAAAAACGTAAGCCAAATACATTTTAAAAGGTTATTATTATCTTAATTATAAAATTGTTATTATCTTGTAGATGTTCAATGATACCATTTTGCTCTTGTTTGTTGAAATAATTGGAAGAATAAGTTTGGATACACCGTAATAATGATCGACAATTATTTACTGTAATTCATTTCCATCACTCGAATATTAAATGTCTTTTAAGTAGATATATCTAGTCACATATTTCCACGATAAGATTCTTCTTTTATAAATTATGTCATGTTTCAATAAAAAAAAACATATCAAACAAAGAAGTTCAGTACTAATTTCAACGACGCAAAACAGGCCGGTATTTACAAATTCTTGCATTTAAGATTGTCTTAAATACAGTCTTAAGATGTCGTAAGTCAATCCGAAGATTGTATTAGTATCTTGAGACATTATTTAAGACGGTTTTAAAATAAGAATGAACTATGAATACCGTCCCATGTTTCGCGTTTCACAGTTGCTCTTGCTCCCTATTGATGACGCATAGCAAACGTAGTTTGGCCGAACTTGCACACATTATGTAATCCTTCCACTATGATAATAAACTTATTGCAGAAAGTCCGTAAGGGTTATACATATGAAACGACATAAGCTACATAAGCATAGCTTAAGGCCGAATGAATCATTCAGCATAAAGATATTATATTGATTTATATAAGATGCTGATGCAGCGGTCTTATACAATGCTTATATGTAGCTTATGTCATTTTATGTGTGATCGCTCTAATAAAGTATATATATATATATATATATATATATATATATAGATAAAATATATATATATATATATATATATATATATATAAATATAATATATATATATATATATATATATATATATATGGTAAATGAGATTATGTAACTATAATATAACTCATTATATAACAATTA
>Ga0157363_1005591_pt1 | contig 11739 bp, 5 predicted proteins | sample AttsexASBM1_FD_111477 | JGI IMG/M metagenome (GOLD analysis project Ga0157363, IMG submission 111477) | Fungus gardens microbial communities from leaf cutter ant in Ribeirão Preto, State of São Paulo, Brazil - Atta sexdens ASBM1 | ecosystem: Host-associated > Fungi > Mycelium > Unclassified ...
ACGGGGGAGATAATGTATTTTCTGTCCCCCCTTTATCTTCCCCCTTTTTTCTCTGTATACTACCGCGCCACTATCGTAATCGCGCACTCGCCATAATAAATATACCCTAATTATGCTCCTAATAGTTTGAGGAATTATTATTCTCATTGAATTCGCTTTGAATTCCCACTCTGCCTCCTTCGCTTTCTCTCTGGTATCTCTTTCGCTCTCTCCCATTCTCACTGATTTCTCTTGTTATCACGGCTTAATCTCAAACTCGATAGTAATGATCGTAATAATAATAATATAATCATATAATAATAATTAGTTTATTAGTGTGTGTTTTTTTTTAAAGTAGGTATCCTCTTCCTCTGCAGCGTGATACGACCTTCCGCTCGTCTTTTTATCTTTAGTTAATCGTTTATATAATAATTAATAGCTTGCAAGTGTTAACGTTAAATACTATTACTTACTTCTGCTTACGTGTCCTTAAAACTTACGCGTTTAGGTATGTACGTATGCTTATTATTTCTTCCATTCTCTCGTATTTCGTTCTCGTTTAATTTCGTTCCGTCCCGTGTACTCGTTTCTCCGTGCGTCGGCCCCGCTGCATAAATGTAGTATAAACGGCGAGTCGATAGACTTTCTATATTTAATTTTTTTTTTTTTTCGTAAGTGAACGACTTTAAATCTTTCGTCTTCGTTCTTTAGGAATGTGTGTCTCTTCGTCACTACATTCTTCTAGTACATCTCGTCGATCTCGCCGTCTGCCCTTCTTACGTTCGTTCCATTCTCATTGTACGCGCATCCGTAAAATCGTTGCGAATTTGCCCCTTTCTTTGCGCTCGTGCTGTTCATCGCCAGTTTCGTCCCACGATCTATGTCGCGTCGGTAGATCGAGACCAGTAGCATCGATCGGGAGATAAAGAGCGCGGCTGATTCTCCCATCGATAAGAGAAATTTCGGCGATCGCGATGAACCACCAATTGCTATTCGTTACCATTGTTCAGATACTTTTTTTTTCTGAGTCTCGAGTCTCTTCGTGGCTCGAGTACATCTGCTATAATATTTATAAAGAACGATTTGTCCTTCGCGCTAGGAGCTTCGATTCTCGGTCGACGGAGAAATGAAAGAAGCGAACTCTTATTCTTATCTCATTTTGAATTTGTAATAGATGGCCTCGAAGGATCATGCGAGAGTTATGTGTCATAATAATTCCTAATTCTCAGAGTTTTACGAATAAACGACCATACGAAAATTCCTCTGATGTTTCAGCTTATCCCCTGACAAAGGCGACTGGGGAAATTCAAATTGGCCTTGAAGATTATTATGCTTGTCAATTTTTTGCTTACAACTTTCCCAAGCTTGTGGTCATATTTCAGTAGCGAAGAATATACGGAGTCGAAATAGTGTCAAGTAATTAATTTAATTCATTATGATACGTACATATGTGATTGACGGTTTTTTTGAAAATAATTGTCGCGAAAGTAAGGAAGATTAAATCTTGTAATATTGAATTCCATTGTAGCACGGTTACGATTTAGAGAACGTTATTTTAATGTTGCAATGAAATAGTTACTTTTTTTTTTAAGTACGGATAATGTTTGAAAGAGCGGAATGATCATTTACAGTATGATGAAATGATTGTAGACATATTTCACAATTGTGTGATTGCCGCTGAAGGTACGAAAATTATTTTATTTCTCGTATATCCAGTGCAATCGAAGAAAAGAGAATGAGAACGATAGTTAATCGACTTGTGTCTTGTTGGTTAATATTGAAGTAGCATATTTTATATGACAAGATTGTATTTAATGCTGAGATCTAGCGTCAAAAATTATGTAACGTTGTATTAATGATTAACTGAGATTACTATTAACGCGTATCGACGTGAAAGCGCAAAGCTTTTAGGATCGAGATACGATGCGAGAAATACAATTCGATATTCGCAGGGACTATTAAATTAGATTTTAAGTGTTGTCTTTGCGTTTAATCTGGATATATTATATTGGAATGTATTATATGTTGATTTGTTTTCTGTTAGTGAAAAACCAATCATTATGCAAAACATTAATATTATAATTTAATTCCGAGTATTACCTTTTACAATTCTTCGTGTACCATTAAATTAAAGCCTCTTAATGACCTTTTAATGTATCATGACACATGGTAACAAAAAGGATAGGATATATTTGATTGAAATAATCTCAATAATGCAATCAGAAGTTGATTATAAAAGCGAATAAAAAAAATGTAATTATAAGTTTTATCAATGATTATTGGATATATTATAAATTAGCTCCGAAAATATTCTTTGAAAATTTAAATTAAAAAGAATTTAACTTAAATATAATAATAACATAATTTTCCAAAAAGTAATTTTTTTATCTGCACCTATTGCCTCGACACGAATGTTAAGTTACCCTATTGCGACAAGCGAGTCATCGAATTCAGATGACGCGTATCCTATAATGCTCTTTTAAAAAATATCCAAATATCTCCCTCATCCCTTCTTTATTCATTCGCTATTCTATTCTTCTCTCTTATTATAAATGTTTAGACCAAAATCTTAGGCCAATGCCGAAGGAGTCGCTACTAATTTTAGGCCTAGTACGTACGATATAATAAAAAGTTGAAATTTTCAAAATTTCGTTTTTGCTTCGACCATTCCACAACGTATGTTCAAATTTGGAAAAAGGCTACTTGCCTCCATTCTCGTTAATCTCGCCGATCGCAAATTCACGGGTGCTACATTCGAGTCTTTTCACATCTTCCTACGAAAAAAGTTAGATCTAATAGGTAATCAAGAATGTTCCGAATCTGAAATCAAGACTATTTTTTTCTTTTTTGCCTTTTTCTATATATGTATATAATAGTTTCGGATTTTCTCTGAACATAGGAAAGGGTATCAGTTAATGTAAAAATAAAAGTGAAATGACGCAAAATCAAACGCAAATAAAATTTCAATTCATTTTCTCTTTTTATTGTCGTAATTAATAAATAAAATAATAATCAATAAATCGACCATTAATCAATTAAAAAATAGTGACTCGTGACTAGGTTAAGACTCACCGCTTGCAAAAAGATGTGTGTGTGTGTACGTGTTTTTTTTTTGTGTGTATAGCCCGATACAAACTACTGAGGGGCATAATTTTAATATAATTATTATCATAATATAACTAAATATACATAATAACTAAAAATAAAGCGTAATGTCAAGCACAAAATAAATAAGCTTGACAAAAGAAGAACGGCAAAGTAATGAAGGAAGAGAATTCATAAAAATAAGATGAAGATAAAAATTAGTAATATGAAAGAGCGGCGTGGAAATTGCATATGAAGAAGAAGGCAGGGTTAATTAAAAATTAACTAAATGTTCCGTAAATGACAATTTCAACGATGACAATAATAATATTAATAATTATAATAATTTCATATTAAAATTGTCATATTGATATAGATAATAGTGAGTCTAATAATAATAATAATATAATAATATATTAATAATAATATAATAATAATACAATAATAATAGCAATATATAATAATGATAATAATAATAATAGTAATAATAATAATAGTGCACGAAGTAGCGAGAATAATGGTGAAAAAATATGAGTTAAATTATGTGCATTCGCTACTACTTGAGTTATCCCTAATATTTTTATACCGTCTTGTAATTATCTACAGAAAGTTCTAGTGAAAAAATAAGGTCACAAGTAAGAGTATAAGGGCGCCGTCCTTGATTTCTCGCATGTTCGCGCGCGTGATCGCATAGTGCAGGTGAAATCGCATGTAGTGACGTGCGTGTCGCGTGTCCGTAAGTCTGTACGTAAGATGGGTCGGGGATAAAATAAACGAAGAAAAGGAAGCGCGATTATGCAACCCTCTGGCGCACGTTTTTCTTTATACTACTTAAATCACGCCAATATCCATCTCTTTTTCGTTTTAAAAGTCTAATATTTATATAATTATCGCATCGGCGCACGATTATATAGCACTCTTTTAGCTTTCTTTTCTTTTCTTTTTTTTTTTTGGACTTGCAACACTACAGTTTAAATGCTGCCGGCGCACAATTCTCATACATTGCATCCGACCTGCAACTTCGTCGCCCGTATTTTATTCCTAATCTCATCACTACGACTAGCCTAATCTCGTTTATACAATCAACCATTAATAAAAACAGCTATATATATTGACCCGTGCACCGATCCTCTCAATGCAACATGTGCATATTCGACAAATGTATTCTTTATCGACTCGACAAGTAATATTCAGCGAGCGAAAAAAAAAAAAGAAAAAATGCGGGAAAACAGAAAAACGGAGGAATCTCTTCCTCAGCAGATAGGAACAGGTTCTTTATGCGGAAATTACTATGAGCGGTCGCTCAATTACTCAAATGACGTTACGCATTTGATTCTCGTGAAGTCGATTCTTTGGTATCGATGTGTGTGCACGATCGTTTCATCGCGCCGTTTCTTATATGATTCTCTCACGCGATATAATTTAATAGCCAAGCATTTTCACGTCGATCTCGAACCTCGTTGACCAATTATATACGGTAAAATGAAATTATCTATAATATAAGGAAAGATTGATATCTATTTTGATAACGGATAGCATCGAGGTGAATCTCATACTTTTAAATAATCGGAGATTTTATTTTTCCTGAAAAAAAAAAAGAAAAAGAAAAAAGCACGTGTATGCAGCAAAAATGATTTCTTATCGAAGTATGAATGCCATTACGGTGTTCATTCGGCGATAAGAAGTTTTTCAGAATTTTATCAGAGAGTATCGATTTTCGCAAAACCGAAGTTACTTGCAGAGTTCAAAATAGGATTATCCGAAATAGTCTTAGCGCAAGGTTTTCTCCTCATCCATAAATATTTCTCTACAGAAACGATGCAGGATAAGAAGCTGCTCGTCCTGCATTGCTTCTGGTCGACGAAGATTCCGCTTCCAGGTCTTGTTCGAATCAGAAGAGGAATCACCGTGCGATGTTCAGACTTAGTCAATCTTTGGATATGCTCGCAAAAGTTTTCATTTTTCTCTGTGAGTATAACCCCAGCAGTGTCATCGTCTTTAAATCCCTATTCTTATCGTGTGATGTAAAATTAGGCGGTAACGAAGTAATTACTCTACGTTACAAACAGATCGGACAAAATCGACGCTAAAAGCTATTCTCGCCATTCGTTGACCACGCATTCGTCATGCTTCTTCGTCTCGTCCCAGGAATCACCTTCTCTGCTCGTTCAGTTGAAACAAGAGGAACGTCGATGAACATTCGACACTTTGGCGACTGTCGAGTTTCGTCAGCCGTAGATTCGCAGTATTTTTTTAATGGACGTATGTCTATGTATGTGTGTGTTCGTGTGCACATGTATATGCGTACGTTTCTTCTGTCTTTCCTGTTTGATTCGTGATTCAGTCACAGCCTGATCCTTCGTTGGCATCTTGACGTCGACCTCGGACGTCGATGGTGCCTCTGTTCCTTGGCTTTGTCCGTGTCTCCTCTCCTTTCCTAGCCCTCGTTCGTTTTGCGATATGTTATTTAAGGATACCTGAACACGCACTACGTGAAGGACGTGTACCTCCTGGCGGATGCAATCCTCCCTCGTTGGTCGTTCCTGATTATCGGGAGCCGACGAGCGCGGGCGAGCCCGCGCACCACGAAGAGCAAGAGCCACGCGACCTCCTGATTCATTCGAGCTGCTCCAGGAAGTTCGGGCTCTTGAAATACTCCGGCACTGGATCGTCCAACCTCGAAATCACCTTGTAGATGGACTTCTTCCAGCTTTGCTCGGAGTCCTTACCGCCCTGAATCGCCTTGAAAAACTCTTTCAACGTCTGTTCCACAACGTACCTAAAGTTGCTGGGTACCTGAAAATTCCACGTCACTGTTAGCACTCGCAGTTACAGATAGCAAAGTACATATTGGTTTTACGATCCAAATATTTTTATAACAAGAAACATCACTGTGAATGTCACAACGTATGATATTCTGCGTAATGCAATTTTATGAAAAATGTAATCCTTCTTGAAATTTTCAACATATACTTTTTATCTTTGATTCATTTTTCTCCAAATTATCTATCTTTATATAAATACGAGAAAAAACCATATATAATATAATATTATATAATTTATTAAAATAATACTAAATTAACTATTAATTGAAGGGCTGCAATAGAAATATTATGTACAATTTAAGAATCTGAGAAAACTAATGTAAATTAATTTTTTTTCAACAGTCAAGATCATTTAATTTGTTAAAGGAAATTAAATATCTAACATATTATGTGCATTGAACCTTTCAACTAATAGTGTTATAAGTATAGAATTTCATTTCAGTATTAATCAGGCAATAAATATCTTGAGCATATACTTTTTACGATAAAACGTGCAAACACAATTATAGTTACAGTGAACCACAAAGACGCACGTGAAATATTTTATATAAACGTACGATAGATACTAACACCGAAAGCTTAATTTTATAAAACCAATTGATCAATAATCCGACGTCTGATCTCTATGTAGCGAAGATATATACATGCTCGTCTTTTCTCGCGATTTGCGAAACAATATCGGTAGAAAAATAAAATAAAATGTAGCGTGTGCGTGTTCGTGTTGCGCACCTGGGGACCCCATACCTCAATGTGGTTATTACGGTTGTAGTGAAGGTTGAGAACCCGGTAGATTTCGGAGTCGCCACCGACTCGGAGATCTTCGGCGTTCTTCACGCCCTCCGAAACTGCTTGTCTCGCGTATTTCTCCATTTGGATATAGTAGAACTCCCTGAAACAAAATTTAAAAAAGACACCTTATTAGACAACGCCGATTGCTTCGTTAGTCCGCAAAAATGCGTATAAAATTTTAATACAATTTAAATATTTATATATAATACGATTTGGCTTTGGATAATGGATTAATATGAGTTTTTAATATAAGAATGGCCTGATGTGCGAGGTTGTCAATTAATAATAAATCTTTCTACGTCATCGCGGTTGATTCTTGTCTCGCCTGGTTTCTCCGCGACAGACAGTAACAACGCTAATGCGTCATCGATAATTAATTAAAGATCGATGCTAACATTGGTCTGACGTAAGCGGAAGAAGATGAAAAAAGAAGGAAGGGGACGACGCATATGGAGAGCTCTATGGAAAGCTCTCCTCGATGTTAAGCGGACGCAAAGAACAGACGCAAAGAAACGATGAAAAATCTATCGCGTCAGCCACACTAAAGACATAATGTTCTCGCAATTCTAGCCAGACATATGACATATAATCAACGCAAAATTACACAATCTTCTTTCGTTCAGTCTGTAGCAGGAAAAATCGCTCGTTTCGAAGTTACCTTTACGTTCATTAATTAATGCGTAACAACAAACGTGACTCGTTAATTGATGTATAATTGATATAGGAACGGCGATCCGAGCTTTCGAAGGGGAAATAAACGCGAAGGGTAGCCCTCCTTGCAAACAACGCGCGTGGAAGGAGAAGAAAAATATAAAAAATACGCACTATATGCGCCGAGGAAAATTATTAATACAAGTTCCAGACCTTTTTTTTTTCGCAGATGTTTACCGTCGTTTTGAATTTTGTTTGTAAGCTTTCAAAACGTTTTTCGTTAAATTTGCAATTGCTTTTTGTATGTAATATTTTAAATATATTTTATTCATTATAAATGAGATTAGAAAAATATAAAGTCTAAGTTTCTTACAACGCGATCTATGTCAACGATTTTTTATGCTTCCTCATTGTGATTTTCTACTTCTAATAATAAATAAAATTCATTTTCAGTTGCATATTAGCATCAATTTTCGTAGAATCAGTAGCGCAGTTGTTGGATCCCTCGGGGATGCAACAACTGCGCTAAAGTGAAACGGTTCAACGAGAAAGCATGATTTGTATAAGTCATCATTGTTGAATATTCGATAATGTAAAGCTGCAAATGTTCGCTTATCGTTCGTTGAAAGTAATTTTTGCTTTAAAAGATTGCTTTTGCCTGACGAATTGAAATCTTAATTTTGCTAGAGAAAACAGCAACAAATAGGACAATAGGATGTGTATGCGATGATTAGTAGAATATTTTTCAATCATGTCAAGCCATTCAAATTTTCATTACTTGCTCATGAAATCATAACTGGTCCATTTTCATATCAAGATAGACATCGTTTTTTATTCGTTATGCTTGAAGATTGGGGAAGGTCAAGAACCTTTCTTCTGTCGAAGAAAACAACGCGTTCTTCCGGAACGTTCACTCTATTCAAAGCCGCTGAAAAAAAGAAACGGCACGATATAGATGAGCGGAGAGATGAGAAGAGGACTCTCTTCGTTCGATCATTTCCGAATTGACTTTACTGCCAATTAAGATAATTTTGTGTACTCTTATCAGCAGTCAGTCGGAGAAAGTTACGTGCGCGAGAAGAATCGGAAGAGGAGTTCCTCCATCATCCCTTCGCGCATATCGTCCCTCTTCATCTCCTCGAGCCATCACCGATACCACCCATCGGCAAGCCGCCCCGACTTCGCCCTATGCATGTGTTACATGCGTCTGTAATCCTTACTCAACCACCCATCGACCGCATTCAAGCTCGTCGGATCGCCAAGTATAGGCGGAATGTGGCGGAGGTAGTAGTAGCGTCGCTTATGTATCTACATTAACGTCGTATATCCTGGCGCATACGCGATATACTTATATACGTGCGACACACGTATCTACGAAGTGCCTAATTAAAACAGACACCCGCGGAGACATTGAGAGAGACAGAGAGAGAGAGAGAGAGAGAGAGAGAGAGAGAGAAACGAGACTGGCCGCATAATGGTGTGCACGAGGGCGTGAGGGAAACGACGTTAGTTCCGTAGTCTGTTTGACAAAAAGCCCGAGTGCTAGAATTGCCACTCTTCGATTACCAAGTGCAGAGGATAAGAGCAACGGTGAGCGACAGAGAAATCTGATGGCAAGAAGGAAGATGGATGATGTGGATGACGGGGGAGGGCAAGCAAGCGAACGAGTGAGCGAGAGGGTATGCTAGAGGGTGAGCCGCCGGATCATTCATTATAGTATTGTATAATTAGGATAATAATAAGCTCTCTTCAGGGTTTTCACGCGCTCCATTACGGTGGGACGATTCTCAAGCGACAAAGAAAAAGAGAGAATGAGAAGGAAAAATAGCAGAAGAGAAAAAATCGATAAGAAGAAAGAGAAAGGAAGAAGGCATAAATCTTTGTAAAGGCGTTGATTATTAGTGTTTAATTGCGATACGCTTCATCGATTAAAAAGAATACGAGAAACATGTGGATATCGCTTCTACGACATTCCAGATTCTTCGAAACAAACATTTGCATTTGGTCTCTTATTTTCTCTTGCTCTCTTTCTCTTTTCTGCCTTTTTTATCTTCTTGTTTCATTTTTTCATTTACTGAAATAATTTAAACTAATTTAAAGCAAACTGTATTCACAACATTTGAGATTCATTTATTATATATTTATATTCAGAAGTGTTATTTTTAGATATTTTATCTGAGATATGATATTTAATTGAATAAATTACGCTTCACTTATGTTTTTAAATCTATTTTATCTTAAATGTGAGAGAGAAAGAGAAGGTGAGACAGAAAAATAGACATGGAGGTGTCACGTATTGAGACAGTTAATGGTAACAGCGTTTGTCGATGTGATGCCTCCTTCAACCACGATCTTCATCGTTGTCAGTCGCTTTTTCAACGCGCCGTTTTTATGATGCGTTGCTCCACGCATATGCGAAAGCACCAATTAAAATGGGAACTCCCGACTACTCGAAAGTTTGTTTTTTTTTACAACGGCATCATTCCGTAGTCATTTGGTCTATTCGCGATAAAGAATATAATATACGGGTCAACATATTGATGAAAAAAAAAATTAAATTAGAAACAATCAATAATTCTCACGATATTTTAGAAAATATGTAGTGAAACTTATTTCTTTTCAGATGAAAAGAATCGATGAATTAAAAAGCATTACGTTCGTTATAGATTGAGCGAAAAATTTTGCTAGAAATATAATATAGAGAGACTGCTTGGCCATAAAGCACAGTCATATTTTATTGCAAAGAGATGTTTTTTTTTTTCGACAAAATGCTGAAATCCGAACGTTGCATTGCAAATTTGGAAATTAAATCTCTATTTTTTAAAATCTGCTAAATGTCAAAGATGAAAAGAACGGAAAAACAAGAGATATATATTTTATTCTAAGTGAGAACAGGATTTGCATCGCGACTTTAAGAAATAGGGCGGGCAAGGACGCGGCGAGAAGTCGTACGCTTTCTGCCGGTTTGCAATATATATTGCGGCGAGCGTCTTCTCGCCTTACAATCTCCCTCTTTTCGATCTCTATTCAAGAAACGTGCTTCTTAAGCCACCGAACCAGCCAAACCCCCTTTAACGGTTATAACCAAGTCGGTAGACCTTCGACAATAGCGAGTGCTGCAGCCCTCGAAGACGCGACTTGACGCCGAACGTTTGAATCCCTAACCATCACGGTTTTCTTAGCGAAACTTTCCCACGGCATTCCCCCTTACAAATGCTGGAAGAAATTTACGAGTCTATTCGCTCTATTGGCAAAAATCTGTAAAGGGAAGATTCTAAAAGACTCTAAAAGACCCCTTTTCCATACGATTCTCAACGAGAATATAATCTTTATAATTTCTACAATCTGTAAAGTTATCAGCAGTTACCTTGAATATTATTAATAAATATGTCAACTCAACACGTCGTACATATACGATTATTTTGCGCGTGTAACTGACGTTGTCAGCTGATAAAGTAATCGTCGGCCGTAACCACATCGCCGGCTGCAAGCAGCGGAAGAAGCCGTTAAAGAATTCGAGAGAGGAACTACCGTCGTGGCGTCGTCTACCGGCGCTCACGCTCTACTTTATCGCCGCGACGCGACGCGAGACAGGAGGTCACGAGGCGTGAAAGTGCGTGTAACGAGAGAGCATTAAGCGTCCGCGCGTTAGAATTCGCGCGCGAGCGCGTTCATGCGCGGGTGGCCGCGCGTGGTAGATGCGTGTCGCGTCTTCTCGCTCGTGCCGTGCGTCGATGAGCCTGGCGCGGATGGATGAGCGGCTACGCGCGTTTGCCCGCTGGGGCGTAAGTGTCTATTCAGAGGGCGCGTTCAAAAAGGTGTCGCGCAGGGTCTTGATGTTGCGCCGCGTCGCTCGCGTGCACCCTTCTTAATTAGTAATTAACACTTTAATGCTGTCTGCACTCAAACCCGCGCCCGCGCCGGTCTTGACTTTAAAGCCTTCGTTGATGTTCAGGGAGAGGCACCGCCAGGGGAAGAGCACGTCACGGAAAATTGTGCAATTAAAACGTAAGTCGACAAGTGATTATCATTTACAAAATTAGGCTCAGTTCCACAACTCACGGTTAATACTTAACCGAAGTTCAATTTATTCATTGTCTCTTTTCAATTCTAGAATTGGAAAGAGATGAGAAATAAGTTGAATCTCGATTAAAATTTAACCGTGAGTTGTGAAAACCCTACACATCGTTCTTCGATAAACGCGATGCAGAGTTCTAAGGATCGTCAAATATATCGATCGCTGCGCCAAAGTTATCCCGCATCGTTTTTCAAATAATAGTACTTAACATGTTTGATGATGATCGAACGATTAGTGAAATTGCTTACGAGGGTAAATCATTTCGTTGCGATCGCTAGTCTGCGATTTCGCGTTGATGTTTCACATCATTATGTTGCTTTTACAATATATCTC
>Ga0157363_1005593_pt1 | contig 11735 bp, 5 predicted proteins | sample AttsexASBM1_FD_111477 | JGI IMG/M metagenome (GOLD analysis project Ga0157363, IMG submission 111477) | Fungus gardens microbial communities from leaf cutter ant in Ribeirão Preto, State of São Paulo, Brazil - Atta sexdens ASBM1 | ecosystem: Host-associated > Fungi > Mycelium > Unclassified ...
TCACTATTATCAAATTTAGAATTTAAAAGGTCTGTACTATCTATCTCGATCAATTTCGGTCTTCAGTTTAAGATCCCCTTAACAATCGTTTGTATTCTTAAGGCCCGATTGCACCAACGTTATTTTGACTTTGATCGAAGTTTACAAATCTCTGTTTCTTTCTTTAAACTCGATAAAGAGATAGAAAAGGAGAGAGTTTTAAGCTATGCTTAAAGTTAAAGTAACGTTGGTACAATCGAACCTAAGTCATATAACGACTTCCCCATCAGAGCATCAGTTGTTGCGGAAAGTTTTCAGAAAGGTTTTAACCTTTCACATGCAACAATTTTAATTTTGTAATATGTAACATGAAATGTTTCAACAGACATATTTCTAAAATTTATCAGATGCAATAAATTGAAAAACAATCACAAATAGAATAAAAAATTATCATGACATAAAATTGACGTTAAAATGACTCCAAAATATTCACTAAAAATTATTTCTTCAATTATGATTTTAGTTTAATATCATTTTGAGCGTGACTACTATTGTTCTATTTTAATTGGGAAAAATTTGTATACCTGAATAGTGATATTATGTGGAAATTGCAGAAGTTAGTGATTTTTTAATGTATATATATATATATATATATATACATATATATAATATATATATATATATATATATATATTGTATATATATTATATATATATATGTATATATATATGTATATAATTACTAAGTGTTTGTGTAATTAGTCTCTCTGATTTCGAAAACATGTTATTTACATGATCAAGTCGAGAACGATACCCTGTTATCGTTTGTCAGCTTCAGTGTTAGTTATTATTAAAGATTTTGAGATTTATATGACGTGGTCTCTGTTCGTATTATCTCCGTTATCATTTGAGAAGAGACAGGAGTTAAATTAAGAGAAAAAAAGAGAGGATAGAGAAGGGGAAGAAGGGAGGGAAGCGAGGGAGCTGAGGTGAGGAGGCAGAAGGAGGAGGGAGAGAGAGAGAGAGAGAGGAGGGGGGAACACGAAGGACAGCATGCGGAAAGACAAAGCAACGCTGTAAAAATTATGGCTGCATAGCACGTGTTCCAGTCTTTATAAAAGATTAAATTGAATCATTTATAACTTTATACAATAAGAATACACATAAGTAAATATAATTTATTGGACTATAGAATTACATTTACAATGTATATACTTCGTACTTTTAATCTAAATCTAATAAACCTTGGTTTGGTAATTATTCAGTTTACCCTCTCGCACCTCAAACATCAATGAAATTAGATTTATTTGAGATGAAACGAAAGACTCTAGTAGAAAAAATTGTCTGTCCCTCGCTCTGTCCCGCTAATCGAGATATTAAGCGTTAAAGTTGGCGACTATTGAGGTTAGGAAATCTATCACAGTGAAGTACTGCGCTGCGATCACATTTTGATGCTTTATAGTCAAATTCACTGTTTTAAAAACATAAATTCACTATTTTAAAAACACAAATTCACTGTTAATGTAAATTTATATAATTTTTAAAGAAAAATGTATTTTTTTGTTTCCTAATTCTGAAATGAAATTAATTTGTAGATACCGACCTGTAGTTAAAGAATAGCACTCTGCTATGCGTAAAGGTTATTAGTTAGTTTATCCTTGGAAAATATAATTATGATATAAAACCGTTAGTTACATTTATTTAATTGTTCCTAAACAAAATATATGTATAACTTCCTCTTTTTGTTTAAATTTCAATTTACAAATTATTCTTGTCATCTAACTTTAATGATGTAGTTTGTGTCGATTTGAGAGTCTATATGATAACTATGTCATGTGCATACAAAGTTCACTGACATCTATTAGACAGTATATTGTGTAAACGTACTGTAATAATAAATATTACTGTAACTATTAGGAATTTTTTTTTATGACTAATTTAAAATTCAAAATTACAATAAGGAACTACGAATCAAATAATTTACAAATATCAGAAGACGCAGTAGCGGCTCCCGTCAAGAGAAAACATCATTCCAAAAGATGTGTTCCAAAAAAATTCCAACAATGACGGGACCGCTGGGAGAAGTGTGTGCAAGAGGACTACTTTGAAGGAGATTAGAGTAAATGTACTGTGTATGAATAAATGTATTTTTGCCGACCAAAGGTTCGATATTTTTTTAATACACCTCGTATATTTTTGTAGTACATAATACCATGTCATGAAAGAAACGCTACAGCGTATCCTTTACAAGAAGGTACTTATATAATTAAAAATTAATGTTTTGTTTAAACAAATTGATGTAATAAAAAGATATATTAGGAAAGAATATAGATTTTTACAATTAAAATGAGATAACTATCATGTCTGTAAATGTATTTGTTGCGTAGATATGAATATGTGCACGTATTTTTCATCCCAATTTATGTCATTTATTCATTCAGATATGTCGTCGTCTTCGCAAAATCTTGTCCCCTTTTATTATGCCTTTTTTCAGTACTTTCTACATTTTTTTTCTATATCATTTCTACACCTTTCCTGCACTTTTTCTACACTTTTTCCTAATTTTCTACACTTTTCGACACTTTCTACACTTTTTCTACGCCTTTTTCGATACTTTTTTTTTAAAACCGATAGAATTTAAGTATCTGCGATATAATGAATTTTTGTTTTAGTGAGCTACCTTCTATTATTTTACAATAAATTATTTTTGCTCCTCCCTCCCAACATTTACTTTTTAATAATTTTAATACATTTTAGATTATTAGAATTCGTTTTTATATTATAGTTTCTGTTAATAGGTGAAGATAGCTCACTGAAATGAATTAGTTTGTAAAAAAATTTTTTGTAATTATAACATCATATTGTCTCTGAGAATGGCTCAAAAGTGAGCCGAAACATGTAAGCGGATTAATTATTATTAAAGTTGTTTTGTTAACCGTATTGATTTGCACAAGAATTATCATGCTTGACTATTGCTCTGTTATATCCAACCATTTTCCATTAAGGAATTTTTAGGAATTATTAGGAATCGACACTTTTTCTTCATTTGTCCTACATCTTTTCTGAACTTTTACTTCTTTCACACTTTTTCCGCATCTCTCTCACATCTCTCCTCATCCATTTATTTTGCATTTCTTTTGCATCTTTCTATATCTCTTTTCGTCATTTTCGCAACTCTTTTGCACCTCTTTCGCACCATTTCCATATATTTTCGGTACTTTTTCCACATTTATTCCGCACTTCTTCGAAATGTTTCGGTACATCTTCCACATCTTTTCCACATTTTTTTCGCATCTCATGTTTGTGTACATTATTTATTTATATATCTACTTATGTATCTACGTTATCTATTTATCGATATTATTCATCCTTCCGATGTTTCATCTATTCGTCTACTTATGTTGTTTATTTGGCTATTTATAATATTTATCACCGGCCTACGTTATCTATCTACTCATCTATTTACTTTCCCACACTTTTGACATCTTTTCTACACTTCTTCACATGTTTTATATGTGCATAATAAATGTGAAAAAGTGTAAAAATGTGCCTTAAAAATATTATCACGTTCAAAACGTGCGAGAATTAATTTCACGTTATTTATCACCGAAGTATTACTAAAAAGTATCGAACGAATAAGAAAAGACAGTGTCTATCTCGCAAACTTTACGTATATTATTTGTATAGATCGAATGAGAGCATGAGTAAGTTAATAGAGATTGATCAATATATAAAATATTTATATCTTATGTAGAAAAGGACGGAAAAGTGTATAAAATAAGTATGTACAATAAGTATGCCATGAGACAAATAATATATTTACTTATTAGGACATTGTAATTTTTTAAATTATTTTCAAATATTATTATTTTTATTATTAGCTTTATTGTTATTATTATAATATAATCGCATAATATATTAAATATAATTGTTATTATTATTATATATTATTACAATTTTATTATAATATTATAATATCTAGGGTCTTTCAATAAGGACGCTCGATTTTTAAATGTAAATTTAAATAAAACAAGTTGTGTGAGATATCCACTCAATTTTTTTTTATTTGAAAGAATATTTTATGGAATATTTTAATATTTATTTGAAAGAATATTTTAAGTATGGAATATAACTCGCTCAAATGTCCGCCGCGGCTTCGCTTGGTGACACGTATTCGGGCGATCCAATTTTCGATGACTTTCTCGCATAAATCTGGCTGAATTTGCTGGATGGCGTTTGTTACTTTGAGAGCATCAATTGTTTGTGGTTTATTCGTATAGATCTGCGATTTAAGGTAGCCCAAAAGGAAGAAGTCTAAAGGCGTTAAATCGCACGATCTCAGTAGCCAGTTCACGTCGCCGCCGCGCGAGATAACTATGCCCTCAAATCGCTCGTGCAGAATGTCGTGGCATGCGGTATGTGGCACGTAGCGCCATCCTGTTGGAACCACATGTTATCGGTATCCATATCATCCATTTTAGGCCACAAGAAGTTGCTTATCATCGATCTGTAGCGCTCGCTGTTGACAGTTATGGCAACGCCTGCTTCGTTTTGGAAGAAATACGAACCGATGATTCCGCCAGACCAAAATCCGCACCAAACAGTGACTTTCTCGAGATGCATTTGAAGCTGGTGTACCTCGCGTGGATTGGTATCGTCCCAAATTCGACAATTTTGCTTGTTCATATATCCATTCATCCAAAAATGAGCCTCATTGCTAAAGATGATTTGTTTAGCGAAATTTGAGTTAACTTCCAACTTTCCAGAACCCAATCAGCGAACACACGGCTATGATCATTTACCTTAAGTTCCTAAGTCAGTTGACCCAGGTCCCGACACAAAATTCGCTAAGTTGAAGTCGCAGAAAGGCCAAGATCTTGTGAACGATGAGAAATTGATCGCCTCGGGTTTTCCCGTACACTCTTATGCACAGCAGCGATGTTTTCAGCAAATCTTGCGTTTCGGCGATGTACTGGTGTTGGCTGATTATTTATCAAACCGGTTGACTCGAATTTGACCACCAAACGTTTAATAGTCGACTTGGCAGGACGGTTGTGGCGAGGATAAAAATCACGTAATGTGCGGAACGTTTCTCGAACGGAGCACTGATTTTGATAATAAAATTTTATGATTTGCACACGTTGCTCAACACTATGACCTTCCATGGTGATTTGCCATACACTACTAACAATTCACAACAAATTTGACAGATGTCACTTTAACAACATGGCTACTATGATCTAACAAATTTCGAGCATCCCTATTGAAAGACTCTAATAAATTAATTTAACCTTTTGGTGTCATTATGGAATGTCACCTTTTCCATAATCATTTTCTGAGTAACTGGGGTAGTTTTTATTCAATTTTCGAACTTTTTTCTGTTTTGGTATCAGTTATATATTTAAGAATAAGAATCGATGTGCAATAATTCGAAATCACGGATGATTTTGTTTATATATAAATAAACTAACGTTGAGAAATTGCAATTTTTTTGGAGAAAATTCATTATCTCCGAAAATTCTCAGAGTTTCCATGCCAAAGTCCCCACTCAAGAATTTTTAGGGTTGCTTACGAATTTAACGTTAGATTTTCGAAATTTAAAATAGCGGATCCAAGGTGGCGGACTGATTTGCAAAAAGTAATCTGATCAGGATGAAATCGGGTACTAGGGGGTTTTTGAGGTCGCCGATTACGAATCTGATCTCAGAAATTCAATATGGCGAATCCAATATGGCAGACTAAGTTGCGAAAAGTGATTTAATCTGAATGAAAGTAGCTACTCGTCAGTTTTTGAAATCGCTGATTACAGATCTGGAGTCGGAAAATCAAAATTGTAAATTTCAGAATTGCAACAAGCAACTTAAAACTTATGAGTACCTTCAGAGTTTTATCAAGATCAGATCACTTTTTGCAAATCGGTACATCATCTTGAATTCGCTATTTTGAATTTTGAAAATCTGATGTCAAATTCATAATAAGCAACCCCGAAAATCACCTAATAAATTTTAATTCAATTCTACGTAAAGAAAACGTGTGCTTCAAAGGATTAAATATGAATATAAAGTATATTATTATCAATAACAAGAACTTAAAAATTCATGAAATCAACCGGAAAAAATACTAAAAATGTAACAAAAATGGCATCAAGTATATTTTGAAATATCTTTATAAAAACATTTTGTAAATACATGAAAATAATGAAAATAATAATAATAAGAAGAATAATAAAAATAATGAAAATATAATAATAAAATAACGAAAATAATAACAATAGTAGTTATCTAATTTGTTAATAATAATAGTAATGAAAATAATAATCAAAGATAACATCATAAAAAAAATGTTCAAAATAATGAAATAAACAAAACATAATGCCATAAAAAGGAAGTTAAAATATATAATAAAAAATATAATAAAAAATTAAAATATATATAATATTTCAAATATATGCATTAAACATTAAAATAAATCCCACACAATACAATTCTTTGGCATTTTGAGGATATCCTATGATATAAATATCTTTTGAACATCCTTCAGAACTATGTTGTATGGGATAATCTCTCATAATAGACTTACTGTAAAATATGAAAAACGTTTTTTTTAAGTGTATAAAATGTAACAACATATTAAAATAAGAACATAAAATGCAACAGATAGCATAATGAGGGCGCAGAAATTAAAAATGAATTTTTCATTGACAAGTAAAAAATTGTAGGGACAAATCAAAGATGAGCAAAATCTTCAGCAGCATATTTTATCATAATCTCTATTTGTTTATAATTTAATATTTGATGAAAAAAGATTAGACGGAAACGGAAGTATATACTGGTATTTATTAATTAAATCAGAAATGATAATGAGCGATTTATTCGTCTTCGATATCCATTTGTTTATAACTTAATATTTAACAAATGGAGAGAGAGAGAGAGACGGAACAAAATTATAAGTTGATATTTTAATTAAACTAGAAAATGATAATGAATTAACAACTTATTTCAAACATTTATTTATTTATAATTTAATGTTTAACAAAAGTGGATTGCATGAAAACGAAATTATATGGTGGTATTTGTTAACTATGCTAGAAAATGATCAACTGGAAAAGACATTAAAAATATAAAAAAGACATCAAGTATATAGGGTGTCATGAATTTACTGCTCCACTCGTCCTGAGCAGATAGAGCGGATTAAACTAAGTCGAAAAGTTCTCTACATTCTTATTTTACTCGTAATAGTAACGAGATATTAACGTTTAAAGCCGAATATGCGCGTCTGCTCGATCTATTATTGCCAAAGGTGCGGCCCATCGAGTGCGCGCCGCGCCATTCGATCTTAGAGGCTCGCTGCAATGAGCGGGGCACTTGCTCCACTCCCTGCGCGTCAAGCTATTGATGGTATTCGGCGCTTTAGAAATAATATTTCGATTGCGAAAACATTTTTTTGAAGGAATCTTTCTTTGTGTGGATATGCCGATTATTATTCGTGTACGTACACTACAGCTCATGGAGACACTCGCATAAATTTTTCGAATCATCATTTAAAAAATTTTATAAAACAGCAATTGTATTATTTTTGAAATATATTTTGAATCACTTGTATGCAATATCTCCTTGCGATCTGCGCGCCGCGCTCGATGTGCTGCACCTTTGGCAATAGTAGGTCGGACGGACGCGCGTATTCGGCTATCTTTAAACGTTAATATCTCATTAATTATTGCGAGTATTGCAAAATGGTAGAGGATTTTTCGATTCAGTTTAGTCCGCTCTACCTGCTCGGAATGAGTGGGGTCATATATTCATGATACCTTGTATTTTGTAATATCTTTACATCGACCATTTTGTAAATATATGAAAATAATAATAAAAATAATATTTAGCAAAAATTAGTGCAATCTATCAGAAAAGACATTATATATAAAAATATAAAAAAAAATGTCAAGTATATTTTGCAGAAAAAATAAAAAGATAATGCCATAAAAAAAGAAGTGAAATCAAAATATTTCAAGTATCTTTATTCAAAAGATTCCATAAAATATAGTTCTTCGAGCGGCATCTTGAAAGCATCCGTATGCCTTGACGTCCTTTGGACGTCTACATCAAGGCATACGGATATTCTTTAAAATAGTGTATGGAATAATTTTTCATAATTATAATATACACAAAGTACGGATGACATTTTGAAATGTTAAATATGTATTAAATACAACACATTAAAATGAGAGAATGAAAAGCAATAGATAGCGTAATGAAAGGCGCGGAAATCGAAAAAGAATTTTTACATCGATAACAGGTAGAAATAAAAAATTGAAAATGAGCAAGTTCTCCAGCAGCAGCATACTTGACGCGTCCGTTTTGTTCATAATTCGATTCATGGAAATAATTCAATAAATATTTTATTATAATTATAAATTATTTTTCGCAAATTAAACAAATTTTATATATCTATATTCAAGTTATTATTTTAGTACTGATATATTTCATATTCAACAGATACACATACAAATATTTTTCTATAAGATAAAGAAAAATTTTTAATATTTCTTAATATTAAATTTTTAACTCTTAAATTTTTTTATTGTAATAATAGAATTTGAAATTTATTACAGTAGTACAGTATATTAGCAGTTATTGTTTGACATAATATTATTGCCTTTGATTAGATTATACTTGGATCTCATGAAAATTAGAAATCCAAATATTATATTTCTTACTTAATAAAAATTTTCAGAAATAATACACGACTCATTTGCGAATTAGGAGCTTTATTATCAAATAGATTTAAAAGTGAGTTATACGTAAAATTGGGACTTATATATATTCTTTGTAACATATTTCAAAATTATATTGTCTATGTGCTAATATCTTTTCCTAAGTAAAATGAATAAATTATACTATAACATTAATTTATAATTTCATTATAATGTTTACAATTTTAATAAATCGTAATTAATTTTAATTGTCATTGATATTTACATATACTACTTACTATATTGACAAATCAGGGTGCAAACAAATGTTTTTTTTTCGAAATATTTTACTAGAGTTTTTATTTTTCATATTTCATATAGATTTTATATTATGCGTTTATGGTTTCACAAATATATTATCAACATTGAACGACTCGTGCTAGATCGAAAAGTTTGTTAGTAATTCATGTAGTTTATATAATATTTGTAAAATACTTAGCTATATATTGTAATTTTGAATTTTAATTTTTGAGCCGCTTTTCATTATACTAATTTCAAACTTAAAAGAGATATTAAAATATAAAGATGATACCTCGATATCCTCGAAGCTAATAAATAATTGTAACTAAAGGTTTTGATGTAATTATACTTTATATTTTATTTTTACTTTTAAGAATCAAAGCAAAAATCAAGTTTGATCTTATTTATGAAAGCATTTTATTTACAGTAGGTTGTCAAAATATTAGGAATAGTACGATTTTTCTATTAATTTTAAGTTTGCAAGTGCTACTTGATAAAATTCCGTGAAGTATTTTTGTTTTTAATATCCATTTTGATTATTTGTAAGTTCTAAAAGCTAGCAATACTGATGATGACATTTAGCTTTCAAAATATTGACTGTCAGTTATTATTTGTCAGTTTGCAAGTGAATTATTGTTGTTGTATTTGAAGTGTGAAAAAGAAATTTATAGCTCAATATTATTGCTAAAATTTATTTTTAAGGTAAGTTGTTTCATATTTTATCATTTTTTAATAAAATTAAAAGATTTTTCTCTTTATTAGCTCTTATTCTTATTTTAAGTATGGACAAAGGTGCAATTATTTCTCTAAGGAAAACCAAATGAAATTAAGATTCTTCTGTTGAATACAAATTATTCACAGAGACAAATAGCGATTGCAAGCGTTTCAAAGTCAGTGTGGTAAACAGATTAAAAATAAAATTGGACTATATTAAAGTTAATCAGAGCTCTTACATTTTGTTTATTTCATTTTATCGATTTTTACATTTATAATCTGTGGTAGATTATCTAGTGATATATTGTTTAGTTCAGCCCTCCTTTACATGTATATCCGCACTCGAGTTCAGCGTCGTCGTTTAAGCGCTCTTCTTTTTCTTCGGCGCTAGATATCTCATTGTTGTCCCCTTCCCTTTTTTTTCACACTCACTTCCCGTTACAACGCACAGCGTGTAATCTATAATAAATTCTCTCAGAAAAAAATCACTTTTTTATCTCTCGTTTACTCGATTACATATATTCCCAACAGACCAAAATCTGCCTTTGGAGACTAATCGAACAGGCAAGAGTGGACGAAAACGCATCATACGCTACTCCGTACGTATTGATCGCAAAATCAGAAATATTTGCCTTCAGAACAGAAAGACGAGCCGCAACGGTTTCTGAAAGACGCTGCAATGTGATTATTGCATGTGTATTGCACGACTCACAACGCTCATAAACAACGATGGGATTGCTGTCTCGAAGAGAACTGTGAAAGGAGATAGGCTGAGGAAAAACTAACTGGCCATCGACCTATTAAAATAAAATTACGTTTGAATTAATTTATGATGGAGAAACGTCTGGACTCACCAGTTGAGCACACCAGTACTGGATTATTTAACATTAGAATAAAGTAATTAAGCCTTATTATACCATAAAAGTTTTAAAATGTGACAATTTTACAATATTCTTTAATTTTACAAGCTTCTCAGACGAATCAACTTTTGAAATTTTAACGAACCAGAACAAGTTCACATGCCGTCCTGGGGAAAAATATAATATCATTCCGATTGCTTAATAGAAGAAGTAAAACGCCCTACCAGATTATTATGATGTAGTCAGTGATATCCAGCAAAGGATGGGACGCCTTTTATTCGCCCAGAGAATAATGAAACAAGATCAATACAAGCAAATCTTAGAAAGTTGGGTGTTGCCTCAGATTGCTAATTGGTACCCGAAAGATCAAGAATGTGTTTATGCACGATTCCGCTGTGTCACAAAGTTAGAAGTACAATAGCGTTCCTCGTTCAAAACAAAGTATCAGTTCTGCCTGGTCTGGAAATTCATCTGATATGAACCTCATTGAAAATCTGTAAGAACTCAAACGGACAATGAAGAAGTCATAACAACTACCAGTACCAACTTATTGAGAAACTAATACAAGTGTGGCACTCTCTTGAATTAAGAGAAAATTTAAAATCATGCATTGAGAGCATGTCACGTCGCATCAAAGCCCTTATTGCGGCGAAGGGAAATGTGACAAAATATTAATTAATTAATTTGTACACATTGTTTGTATGAAACAATAAATATTTTCTACTTGGATATGATATTTTTTCATTATAAATGTAGTAAAACAACATAAAAATAAATTTCTAGCCTTATTTTATATTTTTCACTAAAATGAATTTGAAAATCTAAAAATGACAGAAAAATCGCATTGTTCGTAATATTTTAACAACCTACTATATATCGGCAATTATAAAGTGACATACTTAAAAAAAGTAGATAATCTTAATTTTTATTTAATTGTAATTAATTTTTAACCGGGTAAAAGAAGTCTTAGTAACTCAAAACATTTTTTGCGATTTTTTTTACGTTTTCATATTTTGTACATGTATAGCGTTAAAATTTTTAACGAACTTTTTCAAGCACAAGTTTTATTAAGTATACAACTTTGCTTCCGCCGTTTTCCTATAGATGGCTTTAGCGGTAAGTGGTGATCGAAATAAATAGATCATAGACGTCATACAATAAACTTGGGCATCTGTCAACATAACCCCATAGAAA
>Ga0157363_1005594_pt1 | contig 11735 bp, 8 predicted proteins | sample AttsexASBM1_FD_111477 | JGI IMG/M metagenome (GOLD analysis project Ga0157363, IMG submission 111477) | Fungus gardens microbial communities from leaf cutter ant in Ribeirão Preto, State of São Paulo, Brazil - Atta sexdens ASBM1 | ecosystem: Host-associated > Fungi > Mycelium > Unclassified ...
AATTCAAAATTGTCATCTATTTTGAGACAATTGATTGATTTGTGTTTACGACTGTGTTGCAAAAGATATTGGCATTTTGAAAATTTTACAGTTAATTTTTTTTTAATTTCCAAGGATATAAATCAAGATAAGTCAATCGCATTGAATGTTAAAAATAACATAATATCAAAACTTATTGTGCGCATATGTAAATAGTGCATGGTCGCCGTGTGTATGTTCCTCGTCGTTGTTTCACATATTTTAATCTGATAAACTCTCGTGACAGAAGAAAAATAAAAATATATTGAGATATATAAAAGTCTATCTCAATAATCCGATATGAAATGAACAATATCACGTGAAAATATGATAACAACGAATTGGAATACTCTTTAACGACTATGTACAAATGTATCTGCTTCTTTTCTAAGTTAATATAATAAGCATTATTTTACATTCTTAACATCAATAGATCATGTGTTTAATTCATGATAGCACCTCTCTAGAATATGTCTGTCTATAAAATACTGCTACATATCTTCGTTTTATTGCCACGAAACATATCTTTTACAGTGATTCTTGTAAACGTGACATTCATGTTATTGACAATGAGATTAATATGAAGACCATGATGAAGATGTTTTTGAAACATTATTTTAACATGTTTGCAATCTCTATTTCTTTCAAGAACCAATCCCATAAGAAGAACATCTTTGAAAATATTTCTGTTGGCAGTGTTCTAGAAAAATCTGCTGAAGAAGCCCTTCTTTTTGGTAGATTTCAGAAAGATCTGGTCGATGTCCTTAAAAACTTTTTCGGCAGATTGGGCGGCATTAATGTAGTAATGAATTCCTTGTAGAGCATAATAGTCAACGAGAGGTGCAGTTTGTGTGTGATATGTAGTCAATCGTTTTTTCAGAGCTTCCTCGTTATCATCAGATCTTTTGATCAAAGGTTCCCCGGTGACCTATCAACATATAAAGAAAGATTATATCTTGTCCTGGACTTTAATTGAACTGCACAATGTATTCAATTATGTAATCATCTCATTTTTGCATATGTATTTATCATCGAAAACATGCTATTACACATTATCTCCGGTAGAGATATATTTATCAAAATCCGTATAAGGGTCACAGTATGTCGCTAAGCTTATCTTTTTTATTAGCACTTTGCGAGTGCAATAATTTGCAGCGGTTAAAAAATATTTTTCCAAATTATGTTATGTAAAAAGTCTCTACAGCATGAAATTGCACAAAAATTGTAGCAACATCACATGTTGCAGCAATATTGCAAAAAATTTGCAGCGATATTGCTGCAAATTCTGTGTTATATGGAAGTTGATCATTTTTTTACTAAAAATTAATTAATCAATGTGCACTTTGCTTTCTATCTCTTGCTTTTTACCTCTTGCCATTTTTCTCTTGGCGATTATTTAATCGAAAATCATGTTTCTTGTCACTATTGTTTTTTGTCTTTTCCGAGATTCGTTAGTTTTTATTTCAGGCGAAGAAAACAAAGAAACAAGAGATAAAAAGTGGTAGGTTTCTCTAGAAATAGGCATGAGGTAAAAAGTGGTAAAAAAGCAAAAAAACAGAAGCAAAGAATACTAGATTAGCTTTAAAGCTTTTTGTTACTTACGTCATCCTTCATGGGAACTTTGGGGGGAGCAAACTCTTCGTGATAAGATCTTCCGCTGGCCGGATGTATCAGTCTGCCTGTGATTCTTCTGATCAATAATTTGTCTTCAATACCGAACTCAATCACGGCGTCAAGTTTTGTTTTCCTCGTGTTGAGCATTTCGTCAAGCTGTACAACAAGTTAATTAAACACAGTTAATTAAACATTTCAGCTTCTTTTTATAAAGTGTAATAATAATGTTTTGCTTGGCTTACCTTCTCCGCTTGAGGTACACTCCTTGGAAAGCCATCCAGTAAAAAACCACGTTTGCATTCAGGCTTCTCTAAATTGTTCTGGATCATGCTGACCACCAAGTCGTCGCTGACTAATTTGCCTTCGTCCATTACTTTTTTAATTTGAGCTCCGAGGGCAGAACCAGAGTTGACCTCGGCCCTCAGCATATCACCGGTGGACAGATGACATACGCAATATCTGTCTTTGAATAGTGGGGCCTGAAATAATCATTCAACATCACTATTTTGCAATTGCAATTAAGCATTATATAGCCAGATGTGTATATAAGACATAGTATGACTTAAATAAATTCATTACAAGTGATAAATAAAATCATAACAATATCTTTACGATATATTATTATATACGATATATGACTTCTGTGTTCTACCTGAGTAATAAACTTTGATTTTGATTAAAGATTAAAAAGTTATTTATAAAAAGTTATTTATTACAATAAATATATATTCAATAACATATTTCTAAGCTCAACTACACATAAAAATAAATGATGAAGAGAAATTTATATCCATATTTTTGACATTGACAAATGTCTTTGACATTGACAAATATTATATATGACATTGATAAATAATGAAATAACTGACAGAACAGATTGGTACCAAGCAGCACTATATCTTTCTAATTTTATTCACTCAATTAGATCACATGTGAGATTCATTATCACATCAAAGAGCGATAAGTAGTTCGTCTGGAAAAAACAAATGAAGCGTGAATTTTTATAGACGCAAAAGGAAAATACCTGAGTGCCCTTGCCGCTACCGGGTGGTCCCAATAGAACGGCGTTAATCCCACTCGACGGGGACTCGAGCTTTTCCTTTAGTACTACGTTTGTTTGCGGCGGCATATTTTACGATATTATCTTATTAATGGGATGAAAATTCGCGTGATTACGTTACAGTCGTCACAGTTACTTCCGCGGCAACGTTATCACATTCGTCAAGGAAACCGCAATTAATAACACGATGTTACCCGTCACTATTCGTCACTACAAGTGATTGCTGGAACATCCTTTCGAAACACACGACTTGATGCAAGATGCGTGCGTAAGCAAATCGGCGGTGAATATTTGGCCTTAGCTCAATACGCGGCACACCACATCTGTCGACAATCGCAAGAAACGGTATCATCGGCTTGTCGATTTAAACTACTGCAGGAAATATCGCATCGATAAGATAAAAATATAAAATGTAAAAAATATGAAACAAATATTTATATATTTATAACACTTTGTCTTTTCGACAAAGCGTAAAAGATGACGAAAAGACATCATTTTTTAAGATTGATCCTTTCAGCAAAACGAAGACATTTTTTTAATTTTGTTAAAAAGGCAACTTAAAAAAAAAACATCTTTTCGTTATTTTTCTGGTTATCAACAAAATTTCGCAAAGTAAAAAGATTAGGGTGCTGAGTGGCTCACCGCTCAATGCGATTGAGGGTGTGAGCACAAGAATTGTTGTAATACTTATTTAGGCTACGTTCCAAAACTTCCTTTCCGAGGAAAATTTTACTCGATATATATATATAGTACACGTAACGTACTATAGTATATATAGAGTAAAATCTTCTTCGGAGAGGAAGTTTTGGAACATAGCGCTAGAGACTTAAGTTGTAGACATAAGTAATGCACAAGTTTTGGCGCCCAGCAAACGAGAAATGGATTATGGAATGAAATTTTTTTCTATCCGAATGCGTATTTTAAATAGCGAATACTTTTTTTGGATTTAATTGGATACAATTGGATTCAATTAGATTCAATTGAATGCAAAATTACAATTCAATTGAATTGAAAAACTGCATTTCCTATTCAAAATTTTGAATTGAATAGTATTCACAATGCACAGAAAAAACTAATATTTATTTTCAGATTGAAAGGCATACAGATATGCTCTATGCAATTCCTATAAATGAATAAAAATGCATTCAGGATTGAAAAGCATTCATTTTAACATTCGTGAATTAATATTTCTGAAAATCTGAATTCATTTCAATTCATTTCAATCCATTCTCGTTTGCTGGGCGTATGATTTATTGCCGTCTCTTGGAGACACGGTAATAAATTGTATGTGAAAGCTTGTGTTGTGTTATTTACTACAATTAGTCTAAGGTCCAGTTGTTTCAAGTTTTTAGTAAATTTTATCTGTTGGGTAAATAGCAAGATTACTCAATTACATGCGCAGATTGTCAGATTTACCTAACAGGTAAAATTTACCAAAAGGTGAAACAACTGGCCCTAAGACTCGTAATTGTGAATCTGAATTCGATCCCATCTGCACCCCACCCCAGTCAGAAATGATAACGAATCGACATCGATTTGATGTCAATTCCATTATCATTTCTGATTGTGCGATCTTTCGCATTTGCCGTTCGGATTCGGCGTTAAACTGATATATATTCGCTGATGATACTAGTTGCTTTCTTATTTACACACAAATGAAACTGAGTCTAAAGTGAACTGAGCTATTTTATACTCAGATTAACATTACTACTTGCTTACTTTGGTAAAAAATTATCACACATTATGTCAACACAGGTTCATAAGTCAGTTTTGTTAAGTGAGACTCACTAAAGCACACGGATTCGATTTTGCAGATTATGAATAACAACTCAGTTGAATCTCACTTGTCAGAATGTAAAAGGAATGCGCATTCAACTGAGTTATGACGTCACAAGTGAGAATTATTTGAAAATCGTTGTAAATGGAAAGCAACTATTATATTAGTTATAAGTATAGCGCTGAAGTCATGCATTTATTTAATTATATCATAGATAGTCAGTAAGTGCAAAAAATAACATCTCACAATGGGGCAAGTAGCCTTGCACTAAATTTCCAGATATGTGGAAAGATATATCTGAATATATCTGGAATTTAATGCAGGAGAGACTGCTAATATATTGATGTTATTTTTTGCATTTATTGATGGATCTTTTGATATAATTGAATAAATTAAAAAATAATATATTTAATTAGTAGATCGGTGTTATACCCTTTAAAATGAACCAATATAATGCATAACTTCAGCGCTTATAACTATACTTATAACTGATGTAATCATCAGCGAATATATTTACTGTTTGTTCTTCAATAATAATGTACTGATACTTTTAGAGATTATAATTTCTATTTAATTTGTAGGAAATTATAATCTCTAAAAGAATCAGTCAATTATTACTAAAAAACAGTATATAAATATTCATATATAAAATATAATTATTAAATTACATATATAATAGATATATTAGGTGTAGTAAAAAGAAACCCATTATTTTTCCATTCAATTTCATGCAAAAATAATGGATTTCTTTTTACTACACCCAATATGTTACAATATATATGATCGTAATATCAAAATTAATTTGACTGCATGAAGAGAAGATTATTAATGTGACAAAAGATATCTTAACAGCATTTTAATAATTATTTTCAACTAAAAATATTTCTTCACAGAATTTCTTACGAAAAAAAAAATTCCGATATTCAGATAAAAAATTCAGATATGGCAAACAAGGTCTAAATTATCAAATTAAATACAAAAATCATTGATGATAATAATTTATAATTAGCTTCTCAAACGGGCGTTTTTTCAGCTAACTATTGAAGACAAAAAGCGGCGGGGTTTGCCAAGAACAAGAGAGCTGAAGCTTTTGCTGCTGATTCTGTTTCAAATTCTTGCATTTAATGTTCCCGTTTAGTATTGCAGATACTTATACAAGTTTTGAATGATTGTTCGCAAGGATGCTCTCGGACACAAGTTGAAAAACAAAACTCCTGTGACACGCTTGAATGCATGAATGAAACGATCAAATGCATAAAAATCGCGGTGTTCCTTCTTCGAAGACGATAAAGAAGATGGGTGTCAATCAAAAGTGTGTGATCGTTTCTCGCTTGGTAATCGCATTTCCGTTCGTACACGAAGGATTTATCCAAACGAATTCATTTACGTTTTTATGTAACACAGAATTCGATCTAAATAGACATTCCGTCGATCAATTTAAGCTCGAGCGATTCTTTTGCATCCTGTATAAAAATATCGCTTCTGAGAGCTTCCAAGAAATCCCTCTCTCGCGAGGAATTAAGACTACACCTACGATTACAATCGCAGATTGCACATAAAAAAAATTATAAAAAGCTCAAAGAAAAGATCGCATTTTCCGAAGAAGTAATCGAAAGAAGAGAAAGCGTACACAACGGCCGTTTACAGTCGGCGAGAAATGATCGCGTAAACGCGAATGTAATGCAAATAGGAGAGATTTCGGCAGCCTCTTTGTTACATGTTATATGCAAAAATAGATTTACTATCACCCTCTTGCGACGAGAGAAACCGTCCATTTAAGAAAATCGCGACCGAAACGTCGAACTCCCGCGTTTCTTCTTCTTCTTCTTTCCTCTCCCAAAAGATTGCACCTACGTTTACGCGATCTTTGTCAGGGTTGTCACAAATTCTGTACTCTAAAATTCCATAATTTTTTCTTGATTTCCAGACAAAATTTCATCATTTTCTTTGAAGCTTTCAATACTTTGAATTTTTTTGTATTTTCGTCCTAATTTGGAAACCATCAAATATTTGTTGAGAGAGCAATTTAACATAAATAGCAATATAAATTATTGTTAATGTTGCTGACATTGCTTTCAATTTTTTAATTGTTAAATTAATAAGTATTCCAAAACTTCAAATAATGTAGGTACGCATATTAAACTTCTTTTATTTTCCAGAAAACTATGCAAAATTCCCTGACTTTCCTAATTTCCCTGATTTCGAGTTGAGAGATTTCGTTTTGTGACAACTCTGTTCATTAATATCATGATTCCGACTACGGCGAGAGAAACCTATTTCAATTTGTTCTGGTGGTCGCCGAGGAAAGTATCGCTTCTTCGGTCATGTTGTATCATGCTTTATCATGAATTATTGTTATATAAACGAACGCATTGTCATGCATCCTCCAACAGCGGGTATATAATTATTGTCTATGTATATATGTATGTGTATGCGTGTATACATACACATGTGTATATTTATAGATTCTACAAAAAACGCTTGCATGTTTAGATATCACCTTGGCTTGGTCGCTTTTTAACGCGATTTACATAAATGAGGAATCGCTCGCAAGATCCACGAACAACTTCCGGCGAAGGTGACAATTTGCGGAAACGTTCGCGAACAATAAATACAACGAGCGGCATTTTATTATTTTTTTCGAGTTAAACTGTTATCAATGTCTTTTCTTTATATAGAATCGTAAAAAAAAAAAAACGAAATCGACCGCACATTCGTTATCTTCGATATCGCAACGCAAAGCGGACGCATCGAGGAAACGTATCATGTTAAACTAACATTGCTCGTTTGATTGAAATTTTACGGTCAATATAAGGACGGCGTACAAATGGATGAATACACGTAGATGTATTACGATTCTAAGTGCGACTGAGGAGACGTGGAAAATAACAGACATGGCGAAGAAGAAATACCGTGCTTGTACGATCGGAGGTGCAAGTTGTGCAAAACGCAAGTTGCCCTACAAGAAACGAACTCACATATACTTGATCTAAGATTTACACAATCGTAAAATTTGCGTAAGTTACGCAATAGCTCTCAACGTATCGCATTTACATCAATTGTAAATCAGTCCGAAGCAGCTTGAGCTAGTATAAATCATCGTAACTTTCTTATTGCAATATAAATAATTGTCTACTCTCAATAAATATAGCTAATAAATATCTAATAAATATCGATAACTCTGTACAAATAAAAATACTCGGATTATAAATACTAAAGCAGAGACTCATGTAGGCTATAAGAATAAAAGTTGCGATCATGTCCTTTTGCGTATCATAGGAGCGGACACAATTAACGCACGCGACATCGGAAAGAAAATCATAGCGATCGGGATGATCCCCCTTAAATTATGTTATCCGTATTCGTACAAACGTTTCAGTACAAATGATACTATTATACATTGTCGTATATATCATAATGGAGACTTATGAAATTGGTGGGTTACGAAATCCGCTAAAAGATTGCTTATTGTATATAATCCTAAAGTATATATTATGCATTAAGATTTTTATCGGTATCAGATATTGCATGTTACTTGGTGTTAACCGTTTAGTCTCCTAGAAAATTTGTGTACACGTTGTATATGATTCTTTGAACCCTCTCTGTCCCATCACCTACCACCGCACATTACTCTCCCGAAACGAATGGTTCACATATAGTGATAGTAACATCTCAAGCTTATATTTGGTCGCAATGACTCATCAACAATATATCTAACGTCCTAAGAGAATGGCATAATATTAATTAAACGTCTCTTTCTCTGCAGGTGTTTACAATGATTAGTTTGTAGAAGCATCGGTCTAATAGTTTCTTTTATCACACGTTTTTTCCCCTTTTTCAAAGGCTCGAGGATTTATCTTAGCGAATATTTTATATTTCAACCCTCGGAAGCAAATTCTATATTTCAATTCTTGAAAAACGAAATATTTAGGATACTCTTAAAGCTCGTAAAACTGCGCTAAATTGTACTATTCGGTTGTTAACGATGCATCTAGGGTTCTATCTAAGAACTCTAAGCCAACATATGATGATACTTAACTGACGCGATCGACGGCAACGCGTCTGACGATCGTTATTTAATTACTCGCGACACCGTAAAATACACCGAGCAAGGATAAGATTGTTTATCAGATTCGTCCTGTCGGCAAATGAAGTTATGTCGTGTCATCGACAAAACGCTGTGGACGAAAATGTCACGCATCTTCCTTCTTTTCTCTTTCTTATAACAATATTAAACTTTGGAATAATCGCGTACAGCCGATATTTGATTACTCGGGTCGCAAGTAGAACTACCATTTACAGAATACGCTTACATATTTCTTCATGCAAATTCTTTTTAAAATTATAAGTAACCTAACGCGAGGACGCGTCCATTTAACGTCAGAATTGTGTCTCTTCCTTCCTTCTGAGTACGACATGTGCATCGTTATTATTAGAAATTGTAGTGATTGATACGAGATCGTCTCGTAATCCATTGTGCGTGTGCACGTACATATCCTGACTTAATTCAACACTACATTTTGTACAATTCAGTAAATGTCGAAAACGAGCTCTTCCAATTTGATGCAACTGCAACAACTTGTTCACCGTTTGCAGTGCGATTATCGTGAAATGTCAAGTATCTTGTTCCATTTTATCTTCCTCTCGTTATGCATTATAAAATCCCCGTGAACGTAAAAATCCTATTCAACTTAACGTTTCTCGCAAACGCAAAAGCGTCACTCAACAAGCCTTGTATATGCTGGACTGCGTAAGAAAGGTACACAAAATGACGCAACTCATCATTTCGTTTAAATGTAAAAGATTTCCAAAAATCGTTCGCTATTTAGGAAAATCCTTGAGATATCGAACGATGGATATCTCTCTAATGCGACCGCAGAGGTCTCCAGAGACGAACAAAGATCTAACACACTAGGATTCTCTAGTGTGTTAGTCGCCTGTTTCATATAGTCTCTTGACTATTCACCGACTGCGAACTGCGTGATGTTTTCCGACTGATCGGTTCCAAGTATGCCGCGGGTGCCCAGCCCTCCACGCCGCTGCCGATCAGTTTAACGAACCACCAACCGGCACAGCCAACTTTAAGAAGTTCTAAGGTATCACCCTCGCGCATTGTGACTTCAGACTGCCCTACCGCGCAATAATCGGCCAATGCCACGTACCTTCCACCCTACGATCATGAGACAAATGCATTTACTTATCAAAAAGAAAAAATACTTTAGTCCAAGACATTGTCTCGGCGTTTAAATTTTTCAACGAAAAAAATACTTACAGGTGCCGGTCCCGGACTGTCGCCAAATGCGTCCTCGTCATCCGTATTGCTATTTTCCGAACTCCACGCCGCATCTTCCTCCGTAGATTGCGACACGTCAGTCATGTGAGAGATTACGCTGTTGCTGTCAACGGATAGCGTTCGCAAAGATCCCGATATACTACCTTGAGCTTCCCACGAGATAGTTTGTCTCAAGGGTCTTTGGAAGAAGAAAAAGTGATGAAATATTCCAAGGAATGGAATGTATACATATTATTAATTTTTAGCAAAAATCACATACTTATGATTGGATTTTCCAAGAGCTGAATTCTGTTTGCCTTTAAGTTCGGCTAGCTGGGACATCAGAACCCCTTTAATATGGCGCACCCAGGATTGTTTCACATCGATGCTCGGCGCTTGTATCGTGTGCACTTCAGCTCTACCTTGTAACCATATCTCGAATCGTCTGGCATCGCCTTTCACTGACTCCGTTAAACCAATCTGGGACATCTGCATTAAATAAAATTACGTGTAAATTATTTAAATATGATTAAATAGAAAGACAAATAAAATTTTAAAATTGAAAAATACCTTCAAATATCTTTTAAAATGATACGTGGCTTTGTCGTGAGCTTGAGGTTTGCTGTGCTTACAAAATATCAGAGCTTTTTCGTATAAGAAAATATGTCGCTGAGATGGTTTTAGTCGCAACAGTCGCTCCCGTTTACTACTGCTCCAGACACTAAATGAGCTTTGTAACAATAATTCACCTTGTGCACTCAAATCGCCCTATAAATGTAGAAATACAATAAGAAATAAAATATAATAAATTGCGACAAAAATAAAGCCAAGATGCTTACTCCAAACCCTGTTATCGCAGTTTGATGCATGCTGTCATTAACGCATTTTAACACAACTAGCATGCAATCCAGCGCTTCCTGTAACTCGGTGCAACACGAAGGTTCGTCGCTATATTTTAATAAATCTTTTAACAACAACTGGTACTTAGTAATTCGCTGAACAGGCTTGAGAAGGTAGGCAGCGAGCGGTAGTTTGTGACCAAGCTTCTGCTGGCAAGCTGCAAGAAACTGTGGCTCGCTTTGTATTTGTTCACGCAATCTTTCAGATCGCGTAATGTTTTGACAATAATAACTGTATAATCTAAAGAACATCTCGCGCTAAAAATATAAATAAAATTAATATTTAAACAGACATGGCATGTACATATAAGTAAAGGGTGTAACTCACCCTTTGAACAAAGCACAAAGCGACGAGCTCAGTATTCGAAATGCAGTTCTCCAAATCCCTTAAAAAGGTCTCCCCATGAAAAATATAAATATCCTCTAAATTTCCAAACAATACGTCCGCTTTTCCAACTAGTGCAGCGGGTATCAAATGAATCATCGCCTCGTTTGTCATTTCCATTTTGTAACCTTTAATAATCGAGCCAAGTTCTGCGACATAGATTCGCTCAGTTTCTACGAGTTCGGTCAAGACGTGGCCGCGCTTTAAGCGTAAAGCTTCAACGTCTCGAGGTTCGCTTTCCGGCGATGAAGACTCTCCCTCTATAGGACTCATCTCCATCTTAAATAAATAAAATTTATATGTGTACAAAAAATTTATAAAATGAAATAACATACAATAGAACTTCGTTTATCCAAATATATTGAAAGACAAGACAGTTGCAATAACCAAATGGTTCCAATAATAGAGGCTCATTATTTCTTCTACCAGCACCTATTAATTCCGATAATAAGAGCTAATTTCAGAAAACTGAAGTCGAGCACGTCAAACTCTTGTTATCTGAACTACATCGCTGTAGTTGCAAAAAATTATGTATAATAGAAATTTGTTTATCTGCCTTCCATTTATATGAACAAGTTCGTGATTAGTTCGTGCTCAGTTCCAAATATATAACGTCGCAATTCGAATAATAAGAGCTCTGCAGCTACGAATTAATACATTTGGAACTAATCACAAACTTATTCGTATAAATGGAATTCTATTATATCTAT
>Ga0157363_1005595_pt1 | contig 11734 bp, 5 predicted proteins | sample AttsexASBM1_FD_111477 | JGI IMG/M metagenome (GOLD analysis project Ga0157363, IMG submission 111477) | Fungus gardens microbial communities from leaf cutter ant in Ribeirão Preto, State of São Paulo, Brazil - Atta sexdens ASBM1 | ecosystem: Host-associated > Fungi > Mycelium > Unclassified ...
CGATAACGAGAAAGTTTTCTTTTCGCAGTGAATAGCAACAATGTGCATACAATACCGATACGATGCCCCCGGAAATATATTTTGCATATATTTGCATGATTCTTTCTAATCGCATGCTCCGCTGTTTGGTTTTCGTGTCAAGGTTTCGCGTCTTTGACATTCCATTACGAAAGCGCTTGTTCTTCCCCTCACATTACATCGCCACATTCGAATTGTAAAGTGCGACAAGACGATCGGCCGTCCTGCTTTCTTGAATCTCTAAAGATCCTTTAAGATAGGTACGTAGAACCATCGTACACGCGAAATAAAAATATAAACAAAAATTTCTCTACTTTACACAAAGTAAAAAGGCCGTAAATGTATTATGTATACGTAATTAAAGTGAATCTATTTCTATCATTTACATATCATTACCTTCAATTTTTATTTTGATTAATTTTCTTTCTCTACTTTATTCAAAAATTAAAAATTTAACATCAGATATTCATACGGTGTATTAATAATAATGAAATAATCTATCAAAAGTTCTCCGGATGCGAGAACACTTATCACGAATAGATCAGAGAAAGTCTTTATCGCCGTAACGTTCGATAAAGACTTTCTTTGCGTCTATAATAAATCTCACGACATCGATAGTTATAACTTGAACGACTTTTCGAAGAGAAAAAGAGTGGGATGAGACTGGAGAGTCTCACCAGAAAGTCTCGAGGATACTTTCTGTTTTGTCCGAAGCTGCAGTCAGAATTCGCAGCCGGGCGAACATCAATCGCAGTCACTTTCAAGAGTACTTAGAAGGATTGATGAATGTTCCGCCTTGGTCTGCGGACAATCTCGTAGTTTGCGCGCGTGACACTAACGGATTAGTCTTCGGAGAAGACCCAAATCTCCTTCCTCTTGTCGCGTCACGAATTGCTCGCGTTTCTTTGTCTCTTCGAGATCCTTCGAGTTCGAATTTCTTGGTTTCTCATATATCGCGAAATTGATCCAGTCGATGCGCGAGAACAAGGATAACGCGGAATCGAAATTCGCGATTTAATTCTTACTAACTAGTTGGCTGATTATATCGGGAGAGAAGATAAAGATGAATTCAAGTAAAACTACAAGAGCCGCGAAGGCTCTTCGAGAAAAGTATCCGCCTTCTCTTTTTGTCGTTAAAGCTTCGTCGATATATCTCCTCCCCGTGTTGGGTCTTAGACCTTCTATAACTACTTCAGAGGAAGAGCAAGAAGATAAAAGAATTTGATCCGCGGTGTCGCCTTCCATTATTCGCCTCTCAAAATTCGCGAGCCGAGACTGAGTGTCTTTATAGATTTTATCTCTTCTCTCGCACGCGACATTAACCGGATCCTTCTTCCTCGATGCGATTACTTCCGAAGAAGAAGACGGGAATCAGGCGTCGCGCTGCGTCGACCCTATGAGAGCTTGGAGGCGTCAGACTTGTCTCAGAAGTTCGCTTCCAGCGAGCTCTCCAGCTCACTCAGCGCTGGTACCAGCGTCTGCAGCGAGAAGTAACGCGAACGATCGGCCGCGTCCACGCTGGTCACATGCTGGAACTGACACGGCTGACTGATGTTGCTCTTGGCCGGTAGCACTACCTTCTTCTGCACTGGTTTCTTCTTCTTCTTACCAGGAGCCGATAGGCTGATGTTCTCTGGGCAAGACACGAGGCGCTCTATGTGTTGCCACAGATCGTTCGCCGCCTTCGAGTTATCGAAACTGAGCCCAGCTAAGCGAGTGTGATCCGACGAGAGACACATCGTGTGGAAGGCTGGCCCTGACACCTGCAAATATTTCGAGTGCTTTTATCTCGTAGAATGCGAAAGATCGAAGGTAATGTAATACAAATCGTATTTTCCCGCTACGAGCCATTCCTTTGACGTCGCTCTAAAGATTTCAAAAATACTTGCACGATTCATACTACGCCGTACCACTTGTGTTTTATTTCGTCTGGCAAACACATAAGAAATTTGAAACGGTATTAAATGTCCGATGCTGAAATTTAATCCGCTTTGTAATGTAGCACTCCGTAATCTATCTAACGAGATAAACAAGCTTGAACAGGTAAATGAATGATTTAGGTTGTAGTCTGTCATTAACATTACCTCTCGAATGTTACATTGTAGTATGAGAATACTAATCACTTGTCACTACTAATACTGGATATTACGTATAATTTATTATTTATATAATAATACATTTAGAATAATCCTCGTTTCGAAAACATATTATTAGAGAGCATGTTATGAACAATCAACGATAATACCTTATACGATGAGAGGTTATCGATAGTTTCACGCCAGAGAGTGAAGCAAGTACCGCGTTCTGCTAATAATATTTGAATCCGTCTCTTGGATCTTGATCGTGTCTCTCCAAGATCGAGAACTACCACGGGAATTCCAGTGAAACGGAGCTCCCACCTCTCTGTTTGAGAGGCGCTACCGAGATATAGATTCGCCAGTGATTCACAAACGAATACCTGCGAATTACAAGATGAAACACAAGATATTATCCCTTAAACAATGTATTCAGACTTGCAGCTAGATTTTATAGTATTACCTTATCTATACGATTTATTTTATACATCCTCCTTAATTTATTATTTTTTTAATCAAAGCATTTTTATTGTACGTATAATTTATTACATTTTGTGCAAAGCTCACTTGTGATTTTAATCCTCGAAAGAAAGTCTCGAGCTGTTCTCGTTCCACCTGGCTAACTGGATCGAGACGAGACTCATCGCTGTTCTCGGAGCTGTCACTACCCTCGTAACTCGACGTTGCGGAAGTATCCGCCTCGCCCGTCGAGGATAGTCGTCTTCGCGTGGTGCCGCTATATTCGCTGTAATAGGATGAGCTGTGTAGCGACAGATTCGACTGCAATGCGGGACAAGATGACGCATAAACTGGTCCGTTCATTGTTTTCTGCAAATAAAAGAAAAAGGAGACAATATAAATAAAAAGTCGACTGTTTTGTTATGACAGTAATTTTCTCTTTTTTACTATACACTTTTTTTATTACGCTGTGTTCTTTTATAGGTGAAGATAAAACTTCTACGGAATTTATTGTGTAACTTAATATTCATTATGCAATATTGAAATATATTAGGTACAGAGAGAGAGTTTATTATTTTGCGGAGGGAGGGAAATTGCTTGCCTTCTGCGAGCGCGCACGAAAGCTCATCGATTTCTGGTACACCCTGGATTGTGCGAGCACCCTGGTACCATCCTATAAATATCCGCGACCTCTTTTATTAAGCACAAAAATTTTGAAACTGTCATCGGAAAATGGATTTGTTGAAACAAGAGTATCGAAACAAAACTACAATCAGAACGTAATTTAATTAATATTTACATATTTAACTGTTACTTTAAGAATCTAGAGTTTATGCTAATAATACTATAATTAGTATATAATATTATAACTAGTAATTCGAGAGCGTACATATAAAAGATTTAAAAACATTTTTAATACACGAAGAGAACACGAAGAGAATTTTTTCTTAGAGTTTACTCTGAAAATGATAGTCGTGGGACAACATTGTATTTCGAAGAATTTTAATGTAAATCTCTCTCATTCATTAATAAAACTATAATAAAGTATAAAATAAGTTTGATTAATTTTATTGTATGATAAAAATCTTTAAAATATTGTATTGTACCACAACTACTATATTTTCAGGATAAATTTTAAAAGAAAATTTTCTCCGTGTATAAACTCAATGAAATCTTAAAATTCAATAAAATATTTAAAAAATCTTTGTGATTTTGAATAATATTAAAAGATACAGCACTGCAAATTGTTTATTATACGTTTATTATACGTGTCATTGCATATACAAAATTTGCAAAATAATAAACTCCGATCCATGAAATTTTACAACACATGAAACGTGAGTATGATGTAAATATTGTAAATGAACGAGAGCATTCGCAGGGGTGGAGGACCCCTTTGCGTTCTTCCGACATCTGACCTCAGAGGTGAGAAAAACTAGGTCGTCGACTTCGATACTATGATGACGCAAGAGAGAAAGAGATGTATATACGTATATATAAAATGAGAGAGGAAGAGATGTCGGCAGCCGACTCTGTGAGAGAGCTAATCAGCCAGCAGCATCCAGGGTCGACCTACTTAATGCACGCGAGAAAAGTCCGGCCTTAATTCGATTGGCATGGCATTAATGAATCAGCCGGATGACTAATCTCGCTATATATATGTCATTGATTCGATTCTAGGAAGTAATTCTACTACAGGTTGACGATGACGACGACGACCTCGTATCCCTTCTCATTCATTGATGATGACACTTTGATGCGCGATCGCGTTAACGATTCCATGGCATTCCTCCATTACTAACAGTAATCAGTAGCATAGCTACTGATCTAGTCAAATCTAGTCTTATTAGCTCTTAAACGAACGAGTACAAAAATGCTAATAAAAATTTATTTTCTTAATGGAACGTAAAACGATTCAATGATTTATGTATTGCACAGAGAGAATAAAATTCTCTCTCTTTTTATTTATATTTCATGTACTGTTAGAACATACATATTTTAACCGCATATCATATCTGTTTCATTAAATAATAGAAAATATAAAATTTTCAGTTCGGGTCGTTAAGATAGAGAAATGTCATATTGAATATTTATTAGATTGTATAATCAACAAAAACTTCTTTTAAAAAATAATCACAGGACGTATAGATCTGTCAAGTTGAATCTTCCTAATAATTAAATTAAATATTAACAAATATAAAGAAATTCGAAAGCTGCTTTCTTTTCTTGAATGTATACGATTGGAATAATATTTGAATAATATGTTAAATTGATAAAGCATTTTCTAAAACTTGTTTTTTATATCCTGGAAATAAATAGACTTGTTTTAAGTCAGTTGACACGATGATGTGTATCATCATAACAAGTTTAACTAATTATTAATTGTAACTGTCAATACAACGTATAATTTACCAAGGCATTATCTTAATTATGTAAATCAAACAGGAAAGTCCCCGTTTAAATAATATACCCATGACATCGCGTTAGATAAAATTCTGTATTGTAGGTAGCGGATTAATATATCAATATTGATTTATGTAAATTTGATACGTCCGTATATTCGTGGAAGGAACGTACAAATACTGGGAATACCAGTAGAAGAGCGACTCTCCCTTTCACAATCGACCCGCATCTATTGGTCCGCTACCAGACATCGGTATCATATGCGTGTGATGAGATATCACGGTGACGCAGTATAACGATACAAATTGAAATACGAACCGGTCCATGTCCCGCGTTCAAGAAACGCACACCGGAAGTGCATTGTCCACATTACCATAGGGGATGTGCTGTTGTGATAAGAGCCCAGCTTCGTTTCACTTCTAGATAAAGTACAGATAATTACGATCGCACACCGTTGCTCTGTATTCTCACGAAGCAAGCGCGCACGCTCTCGCTTGGGAGGCAGAAAATAATTATCAGGTGGATTAATTGGATCGCAATGCAGCGGCAGACGTAGTTATGAGACTTCCTTTCTTCTTCGAATATAAAAATATTTCAAGATAATTTTCCTATGACTTTTAATAGATTCCTTGCATTAAATTCTTAATTGACATCAATAAGAAATTGCGAATAATGTAAAAGTATGAATAATACTGTTAGACAAATTATAATTAATTTATTGAAAAAAATCTTGTATAAATGCAATTTTTATTTAGTCAAACTATTTCTAAGTGATGTTTATCTTTTAGTAACTAGACAAAAAATAGTTAGAAAATTATAATTTTTTTTAACCATTCAAAATTATGATTAAAAAAACTAAATTTTATGTTGCCGACACTGCGCATGTCTTTTAAATTAATCAACTATTAATTTAATAAATTAATTAATTTCATAAATTTTAGTATAAAATATATTACAAATTCATAGATTTTTATATGAAAAATCCTTTTCCTGAAATAACTAACATTTATTAAATGGAATATATATATGTAAAAGCGTATTCATTTTTACTTATATAATTATAATTTAAAACGCATCAACGTATCATTTTTATTCCGATTTTTCAATGTGCTGACGCGGAAAAATTTGCTCAGTTAACATTTAACAAATACGTCTAAATTTTTTGTCCCAGATTACCGGAGATTACATAAATGTTCATGGTGTGATTGCGAAAAGCATTAGAAAGTGGGACAACATATCTTATCGCTTTGTGTCAATTAAGGAGTGATAAACAACGCGAAATGCACTTATGGGAAATTCGAGAATGCGACGCGACGGTGTTGGGTTAATTGCGAGTAAAATTCCGCGCATGCAACCGGATGGCGAATCGTCGTGGGCAATCCGGTGGAAGTCGACGCCGTGGTAATTGTGCATCATTAGAGACTCGAGACGAATTCACTCGTGAGTGAAAAACCTGTTTATGCTAAATGAACCTTAAGATGGGGTGTAATTTTAACATGGTTGAATTGAAAAAAACTTTTGTCTCTCAGACCATATTATATTTTTAATAATTTTATTCAACGTAATATTACAATTATTCACATTCAGAATTTAATAAAATAAGAGCTAGCATGAGTGCTCTGAATAATCGTTTTACATATTCTATATCTTTTCTAGATATATTCTTCTATATATTTTATTATACATTTTTAAAGAATAAAATTTAAAATTATACATATACGATATCGATCTCTCCGAGAGATCGATACACATAAAGTTTGATAACGAATGTGTTAAAACATTATTTATTGTATCGCAGTAATTGAAATATTATTGATATCAATATTGTGTTCCGCCTAAGTAGTTCTTTAAAACACATTATCAAGGTAATAACAGAATATCACAATATCGAGAAATTATTCTAAGTAAATTCTCCGAGCGATCGTTTGGTTGAAGAGATACGAAATCGCGCGGCGAATTACTTCATTCCCAAGACAATAGACAAGTGCGTCGTCTGATTGTGGATGAAAGATTAATTACTGCCGGACTAATTAGTTTTGTGGTTGCAACGGGGATACACGCTCGGGCTGGAAATTTATAGCTCCGGTGCCGCGCGCGCTCCGTCGAGCATAAAACGTGCTCGCAATTAAAAGTAGGTAACCCGGAGGCCTTGTCTGCTCTATTGTCGGCCTGTCCGGGTTAGAGCGCCAACTCTTCCGCAGGTCATTCGTTTTGATTAGCTGTAAACTTAATTGCTTTCTTTCGTAAGTTCACGCGGAAATTTGGCGAACCTTTGTTTCGCCAAAACATCATAAATATTGGTTAACGCTAAACCGTGGTTTAACTGATTCTACACTTTTTTATTTTTTGGAGAAACAGGAAAGTGAACAGACATATAGGATTATCACAAATCTCGGTTGACTTTGAGTAAAATTTATGAAAACTATAATATAACTCTGGTAAATGTGGAAGCGTATTGCAAGCAATGACTTTTTTGTTTGTAAAATTTGATTATTACATAATGTGATTAAGATTTGGCTCGATGTAAATATTCTTCGGTAATTTTCTTGTTCTTTACTTGAAATTATTTGATTCCGATACTGGAACATTTTCAGAATGCTATTTTAGGTGCGGCAATGCGTCTCGTAAAACCGTTCCTACAATGACGAGAGATGTTCAGACGTGTCTCTCTGTTCGTGACATCTTTCCCGAATATTTCTCATGCCTGTTGCGTGAAACTCTCCTCTACTCTCTTGGCAGAAGCCTCTTCTTCGCGCCGTCTCTCAGAACGGAGAGTCGTAATGGCACAATAAATGCGAGTACAACGGAATCCATCGACACGACTTCAGCAGACACGTCTTTCATCTATTTCTCACTCTCTCCGTATTTCAGCTTTATCAGCCATCTCGGCTGCTCTCTCTTTCCTTTCTCTCTGCCTCTGTCTCTCACTTTCTGCGCTATCTACCACATTGTCTTTTCTACCTCGATGCTCTATTGCATTCCCTGCATTATATCCCTCTGTTAGACACCATAACGTACCCCTTAGCTACCGATGCATGTGCACGCGGGATGCATTCGCGCCGCGGAAATGCGGTTGAGCAGTGCAACGACCGGCGAGAATTCCGCGCATGACGCACCGAGAAACTTTGGAGTTCCCAATGGTTAACGTGTCTATGAACTCGTGAAAGTCCTTCATGTTATAGGGAAGCGTGTAATAAGGACAAAGGAAAAAGAGAGAGAGAGTCAGAGAGATAATGCAGCCGATGAGTCAAGTTAATAGAATCGACGAGTCGTTAATAGAACACTGGAAAGTGGCATTGTACATTAATTCAACAATTTTTGTACATTAATTCATGTACAAAATGCATTATCACGATAACATCATGTTGTGACAGTTGGATCGCTGGTAGTTTGCTCAAGTGATTAGATAACATTGGATTAAAATGTTCCTCGTATCGTTTAATGTTCTTCGTTCTTGTTCTGAACTACCGCTGCTTGTGCGTCACATTTAAAAAATATTCAATCGAGAAATGAAAAGCATTTTATATGTATTTGTTAAATCGCTGAAAGGAAATTAGAATATATCTTGTAGTTAGTAATCATCAATCTTTTTATAATATTATCCTACGCATTCGCGTATATTTTCTATTTCTATCTCTGCGCTCTATTTTTCTCGGACTTTAATTTAAAAGTATGTTGGAAAATGATAAGAGGAGTAGCGCTCTGTCTCACATTCCTTGTTATACGTAGCGTCGCGAGACGATATTCAAGATATTTCGCGTCTTAATATTTTACGTGACAAGAAGGTAATGTCGGGAAGACGGGCGAATTAAGGCTAACATCATCCGAGTACGACAGCGATGTCGGTTTGAAAAGCGTCGCTGGTACGGCAATTGCCACGCGGCTGACGTGATGCGTGCCGAGATTAATGCAACTTTGTGACAATGCGCGTCGTCTCCGTTCGCGTTAATTACACGCTACTTAATATACATTACTAAATCAACATGCGAATGCTCGTCCCAGTCTTTATTTACATTCGTCATTTTCAGTTTCATGTTACATGTATCGTTAATCTGCGCTGTCATATAAATTTCTCGTATAATTCGACAGTAGAATAATTATTTAGAAAAAATTATTTATTTATTTAAGAAAAAAATTATAAGGAATATCTGCAATTTTATTACAGTTTAGTACATAAATTTATAAATTCACGTGATTTGAAGTTAATGAAAATTTTATTTTACTTATTATTAAATATTTATTAATGTTATAGGGATAATTGTGTTTAAAATTTTTATATCAATATATTCGTTGCATTCACACGAATGTATCTTACTTATTAGAAGAAACAAAGTAACAGATCATATCTTCGAATAAATTAATTGATAAATTGCGTTAATTATGTCAGGGAGAGAATTAATAGAAAAGGCACGCTTGTTCTGACATGTCCGAAACTCGGCTGTAATTATCTCTCCAATTAAGCGTGTGACGTTGTTCACGAAAACAAGTGTCGGCCGGCTGCATGTGGGATACAGAAATGCCAGACGCGTGACTACTCACGTAGTAGCGTAATTATTACGAGGGACATGAATGGCTGTAATGAGAGATGGCGTCATTTCCATCAGCAAACGGCCGGCACTTGTGGAGAAATCGAGAGGACGAGCACTCACGGACGGATTCACTCACTTTCTCGTAGTCGTCTCTGTTTCGCGGATATTCAATCATTCATGAATCACAGCGCATGATTAATGGTGAGCGAACATGAGCGGATCGGATTTGACCCAACGAGATCTGTAAGCTCGCTAGTTTAATTCCTCGTTGAATATCGGATTATTCTCGTTAAAGATTAATATGTTGTAAATATTATACTTTAATGGCACATTTAACTATGAAATTGTAAAAGAAGGAATTTATTTTTATTTTATAAGAAAGCCAAAATAGAAATTCTAATTTATTGATTTATAATTGTTTTTGTTTTTCACATTTTTTACGTTTTTAAATTTTAATTACAGAAAACAGAATGTGATTTTGATAAATTAAGGAAGAAAAAGTAATATTTTTCATGACGACTTAGATCATGACGACTCGGTATTCATAAATCCTTCTTATTCTTAGACCATCTTACGTAATATTAATTAAAATAAAATATTTTAAGACGACTCTGTCGATTTATGTTATAACATCTTAAGATAGTAATTAAAAGATAATCTTAAATATAAAAAACTTAGAATCTAAATTGAATGCCAAGTTTAATTTTTCTCAATTTATTAAAATTTATAACTTTGTTTTTTCAGAATGCTAAATTACATCGAAAATTTGATATTAGATAAAATATAATTAATTTGCGTAATATATTTTTCCATTCCAAATAATGTAAAATTTATTCATATAAATGTTGAATTTAATATGCAATAATAACTCATTTATCAAAATTAATTTAAAATGTACGAAAATGTATAGATATTCAGCATAAATGTATTGTATAAAACAATTAAATTATTTCAAAGCGTCAACAAATCAGTCGTTGACTCGACGTGCCAACAATTTGTTAATGTTTTTGAAATCAATTTGTTAACGTTGTTTTTGAAAACAACGAACGCTGTTGCGTATTTAAGGCTATCATACGCACGGCAACACTCGATCGAATAAGTAACGATGCAAACCTATTATTTCGCACTACCTCTTGAGATATTATCACATTATGATTCCGAATACGAGCACCTACGATTAATTAGCAATTAGACGTTATTAACTGCTGTGATTAATGACTTGACTGCATTTGAAACGATAATTATTTATCAAAAAACGAGCATTTATATTACGCAATATACTCATTTATACAGTTCAAATATATAGTTAAAAGAATCGGAAGTGATATGATGTCTGAATTACTATTTTTTTATTATAACATTTACGGACTATAATTGTTTTTTAAATAGTACTTGATTTTATATACATCTCACTTTGATTTTGCGGTTTAATTACTGAAATGTAATCCAGAGCCTGAGTGTGAAATAATACGCGAAATGCTGTAATTGAAGAATAACAGTAATAAATTAACAGTATGCTTGGTACTCATTTTTTAAAGTTACGGATAATTAAATTAAAATGCAATTAAAATTGAATTACACGGTATTTCGCGAGCGATAAATTTTCCCATGGATATAATCTTGAAGATGTGTGGGAGTGTTCGGTATTATGGAAAGTTCAGTAACTCACGGGAAACATACTCGTCGCCGCCAATTTAACTGAATAAATGAACCACATATGATTTATCGCGACGCGCATTAATTTTTAAGTACTGTTCAAGATAAATCAGACTGAAATATTTTTCTAAGGCCTAATCGATTAATTCGAATCGATTGCGCCGATATGCTGATGAAATAGAATCTAATTGAAACATTTCTGAGCAAAGGTTCTTACGTCAAATACATCATAGCATGAAACTTTTAAGTTTTACTTGAAATTACGTGTTCCAATTTATTCGAAATGCAAACTCATTCATTGTAACTATTAGGTATTATCGTTGACTATATAAACGGAAATGTGTGCCGTAAAATATCGTGCAAAACACTCTTACTGATAATCAATTTACGCGCGATTGTAATTATTCGCGCGTATTTTTCACAAGTGTCATGTGAGTGCAATGCGAGGAGAAGGCTTTCAACATCCTGACATTCTGAAAAGAGGAAATCTAGAAAAAGCAAACGCCGGCGGAGCAATCTTGTCATGAATATTATTTCTTGTATTTTATATACATTTTTATGTATATTATATATTGTGTATTGTACGCTCTCCAA
>Ga0157363_1005596_pt1 | contig 11734 bp, 4 predicted proteins | sample AttsexASBM1_FD_111477 | JGI IMG/M metagenome (GOLD analysis project Ga0157363, IMG submission 111477) | Fungus gardens microbial communities from leaf cutter ant in Ribeirão Preto, State of São Paulo, Brazil - Atta sexdens ASBM1 | ecosystem: Host-associated > Fungi > Mycelium > Unclassified ...
GGGTTATGTTGACAGATGCCCAAGTTTATTGTATGACGTCTATGATCTATTTATTTCGACCACCACTTATCGCTAAAGCCATCTATAGGAAAACGGCGGAAGCAAAGTTGTACACCTAATAATTAACGAAATGAAAACTAAATTTGTAATTAAAGTATTACTTCGTTGGTCATGAAATCAAACAATGATTTGAAAATGAATCGATTATTGTTTATCAAGAAATATTAATAAAATGCTTGGTAAATTTGATATACAGGTTGCAACAGAAGTATCAACGCCATTGAACATGAATGTGAAATTGAGTTAAAAATGCAAGGAGATGGACTCAGAAAGTGGACAAGCCATGAAAATAAATCTTATCGAGAACTAATTGGATGATTGCAATTTGCAGCTAATATGACAAGATTATACATAACCTTTGTCGAGAAAATCCAAAAAAAGCATATTTAAAGATATCATAACATGTGCTTCTCAAAAGAACGAAGAAATTCGGTATCTGTTATTAACATGGAGAGAAATTGAAATTCTGCGATTACGCAGGTGATCAAGACAAAAGTTATTCAACAAACTATATTTATGTTAAACAATGGATCTGTGTCATGGATATTAAGAAGACAAAACATCATAGTTTTATTGACAGTCGAAACCGAATACATTTTGACAAGGAGCAAGCTGATTAAAATATGTACTAAAGAAATTGGTAAAGGAAAGGAAAACTGATGGTCAATGCCATTAGTTAGAACAGATATTCTTTGAAAGATATCTAGGTATAAGTATTGTGTGGAAAAAGTATTTAGGTATAAGTACAGATACATTTTTTTATAATTATAGTATAGATAAAGATACAACAAAAAAAAGAAAAAAAAAGAAAAATAGAAAGATAGGAAAAAATAGGGAAAATAAGAAGAGGAAAAAATATAAGCGTAAATGTAAAATTCTACATTTTATTTAATACATAAAAGTTTGTTTTAATTGTTTGTTATAACATAAAAGAATATCTCGAAAATTTAAGTCAAAAACGACAAGCGTATAGATTAATTTTATTTTATCTATCATTTATGTAGATATTAAAATATTTGGATTTAGATAATGAAAATTGTAATCTTATTGTACATACGTCATTGCAATGGACTGTCGATAAGAGCGTGGCAAACTGATCACGTGATGCTATATCCTTAGGGAATCGCTTATATAATTTTTCTCCTTGGGCGGAAACATAAAAGAAAATTCTTTATGTGTGTAGTATGCACATATACGTACAAAATTTTCATTGTTTAACCGATTCCACCTTAAGAAAAAAGTTACTCCGATTGATTTTAAGCACCAAAGCTCTGTAGAGTTCTACTATGCTACTACGAATGCAAGAAAAATCGCAATTCGTTACAAATTGTTCTTCTTTAACCTATGTATTCTGCATTTATAATAGGCTCTACAGAGTTTTAGTGCTTGGAATCAATCGGAGAAGATCGACGTCGCGTTATCAATTTGCTTTCTATGAGATTCTTCAGTCAATCGCCAATCACTAAATATTAGGAACTAAAGTTATAATACTTAGGCGCCCGGAAAAAAAAGTTTTATAAAAAATCTTTATTCACAGAAATTTGGGTAATCCAATGCTAAATCCAATGTAAAAAAATATTTGACATTTCACCAAACATAATTGATTTTAGACTAGTAGGAAATACCAAATATCTTTCTACACTGGACTTAACATCGGAATGTCACAAAATGAGTAAAGAGCATATAAATAAAACTGCTTTCTTTACCTCGCATGGACATGAATTTAACCGAGTGCCGTTTGGATTACGTAATGCACCCGCGACATTTCAAAGATTAATGAACACAATATTAGCAGGAATACAATGTTTGAGATGCCTCGTAAACTTAGACGGTATAGTCATTTATAAACCAAGTTTAGAGGAAGTGTCTTGTCGAGATAATGCAACAATTGTGTAAATATAATTTGAAACTACAACCCGACAAGCACGAGTTTTTAGGAGGTAATATATCTTGGACACATAATAACCGAAGAAGGAATACAATCGGATCCAAGTAAATTAAGAGATTTTCCTGTGCCGAAAAAAATTAAGGACGTACAATCATCTCTAAGGTTGGCCGGATATTATTAAAAATTCATTGAAGACTTTTAAAAAATTGCAAACCTTTAACAAGCTTGACAAAAAAAAGGGTAAAATTTGATTGGAAAATGGAACAACAAAATGCATTAAAAATTTTTTTTATTAAAAATAAAGCTCACGGTAGTATCTATACTTAGTATCTATACTTAGTATCTATACTAAGAATTCTTGAGTGAAATCTGGGTAATGACTGATGCGTCCGACTTTGCAATTGGAGTCGAATTCTTAATAAAGTCGAACAAAATTATAATACTACGGAAAAGAAATGTGTTATCACAAAGTCCTGTAGGTCAAGACCGATTGCTTACGCAAATCGAATTTTTAATAAAGTCGAACAAAATTATAATACGGAGAAGAAATTGCTAGCTATAGTTTGGATCGTTAAATATTTTCGTCCATATTTATACGGAACAACATTTGCTATTGTCACAGATCACAAATCTTTAGTCTGACTTTTCAATATAAACGATCTAGACGAGATTAATTCACTGAAGATTAAAGTTAGAGAAGTACGACTATAAAATCGTACACAAGGCCAGCAAGGGTAACACTAACTAACGTCGACGCGTAAATTGAAATCCGATCCGAAGCGGCGAATGCGTGCACAGCGTTCAATCAAAAGAGAAGAAAAATGAAGAGAAAGAAGAGTATGCCGTAAGAGAATATACGGAAAAAAATAAGCGTCAAATCGAATACCACATAACAGGAGGACATCAGGGTATGACACGCACACTAAATCGCAGCATAATCCGAATGCTGCATAACTGAAGAAGTAGTACGAAGGATGTCGAAAAATAGATAAGCAAATGCGAATATTGTCAGAAAAATAAATTAAGTCGAAAATAAAAAATATCGTTAGAAATTACTGACGAAAAAATTTTTTGAAGAATGCGATATTGTAGAACCATTAACTACTACAACAGAAAATATATACATCTTCACATTTCATAAATTTAGTAAGTTCTATACCGATAGAAAATCAGGAAGCCACCGTAGCAAAAATATTTGTAACGCGAATAATTGTTGAATACGAAATAGAGAAGATTTTAACGGATTACAGGGTACAAATTTTACAAATGAAATGTTAAAAAATATTTGCAAGTTATTAAAAATTGAAAAGATTCAAATTACCATCCAGAAAACAATAGAGCGTTAGAACGCTCACGTTAATCAAATATTTCCGGCATTACGTAAACGAAAAACATAGGGATTGAGATGAATGGATACCGTATGCGACGTTTATAACACGACACCGCGACCAAGTTTACGTCTTTTGAATGGATGTAGTCATCAAGCCATTTTACCAACCATCAGTGATGAGTAAGATACTCTTAAAATTTATCTAGATATAGATACAGCTATATATACAAAAATTTCTAAATATAGATACACATATTAAGATGTTTATAGATACAGATATCAGATACTTTGAAAGTATCTTCAGATATATTTCAGATACTCTTAAATTAATTTTATTGTAATAATATGTAAAAAAATGTATTAGTTATTAATGTATTAGTTATTAAATGAATCATTCATTTATTCATACAGATAATTCATATAGATAATCATTCATTTATTTATATAGATATAATTGAAAAAAACTTATAATTATCATAAAACGATTTAGGATAAGAATTATAAGACAATATTATTTATTATAATTTTACAATTAAAAATGCTTCAAGCATTGTGTTTTCAGCTTAACTATGTGTTAGAAATTTTACAATCTAAGATCACTGGTTGCGTTCAGCAGGAAAAGCAGTTATGTAATTGTAAAATTCTTTAATATGACTGATTTGCATTTAGATCCTGTGAAGAACTAAAGGAAAGACCAAATGTTATAGAATTTTGCAACAGAAAAGCTATTTTTTTCTGCGGAAGGGAGTCAATCGACAATCACGCATAAAATGGAATTATGACTATGCTGAAGAAATGTATCTGAAAAATGCATCTGAAAATCAGTTCAGACGCTTTTTAACCTAAATATAAATATAAATATTCAAATTTGAATGTATCTCAGATACAGATTAGATATATAAACTGTACAACTGTACAACTGTGTATCTCTCTACATGTATCTAGATATACATATAAAAATACTACCCAACATTGCCAACCACGTTAACAAAATCGACTTATTCATACGAAGATTATGCTCAGGAACTGTATGAACGAATACGCTAATCAAATTGCTCGAGAATACACTCAACAAGAGAAAATCAAAGCTAAACAATACTATGATAGATCTGCAAGGAAGATGACATTCATAGTAGGCGATGAAGTTCTATTATACAACGAAAGTGTTAGGAGAGGCAGATCTGCCCTAATAAAAAAATCGAAGTGGATTGGACCCTACATAATTACCAAGAAATAAAACGATGTGAATTTTATTATAAAAATAAATCGAAGAATAATCTGCGTACATGCGAATCGGTTAAAACTGTTTATCGAACATTAAAAGTAGACAAAAGCAGTAAGCAAATAGCGGTAAAATTAATAGTAAATTAATAGTAAATAAAAGTGGAATTAGTAATAAAAATAAGACAATAATATAAGTAGTATCTAGTACTTACCTTATTAATGCCGGCGGCAATAATTCCTCAACGATCCCAGTTATGGTGCACACATGCATCCGATAATTGAAAAGAGCGTGCATCGGCCGAGGACGGAGACGTGCTTCATCCTCTTATATGTTTGCAGCCAATAGCTGCGCAGGCAGCTATCGTAAGTTGAAGGCGCGAAGTACAAATTGCATCGGAAATCTCATTCTTCATTTTTTCTTTTTTTTTATAAAAAGCACTTTTATAAAAAGGTAATCACGAGATTGTCAACAAATACAGTTCAGAGCATACTGAATAAAAAATAAATTTTTTTAAAACGTAATTAATACCGTAGTAACGTAATACCGCAAGGTAAGGATTCATCAAAAAGTAATATGAAATTATCTTATAAGATATTCCTTGTACAAGATATTCTTTGTGTGGAGTTATATGGATAGAACGACATTTAAATACATACCTACATACCATTCCATCATATGCCCGATATATATTTCGAAAAAATCGGATTAATGAATTAGGCGGAATCAAAATAAAAACTTGTAATTAAATTAGATACTACTACTGCTCTTAAGACTCGATTCCAACAACTTCAAGATTATTTAAAAAATACAGAGAAGCAATATGAAGAGGTCATTGCAGGAAACGCGCAGCAACTATGCGCGAATAATGCAGATTTTGAAAAAGGAAAATATTCAACTTACTACATATAGCTAGATCAATTGAGTACATTATATAACTCTAATACAAATAAAAGAAAGCTAATGAATCGGCGCGAAAACGGCAGTTGCAAAATGCTTTGGAACCATAGATGAAGTACAACAAATAAAACCATAGATGAAGTACAACGAGCAATTGTAAATATTTCAAGACCAGTAGATATTACAACATGCATAACATACAGCAGCAAAACATACAACTAAAAATATTAAATGCAACTATTGGTCTAGGCAACGGCCTATAATGAAAATTTACTATTGAACGTTACGAGGAGAATGAAACTGCAATTAGACAAATATACGCAGCGAGAAAACTTAGATGAACATTTACAAATACGTACTACCATCATGGCGGACAGTAAAGAAAACTTTACCTTCTTACTTACACTCGAATGTATTTACTTTTGTAAATATTAATTATTCATTAATAGTATTAGATAAGGAGAATAACCATTATATTAAATACTTTACTGTACGAAAGTGACTTAGATAGATGCGTCCGAGACATACACTTGCGAGTAAACGTTTCCTATATATTACATTAAATCCGAAGCTATGCGAAGTATTAATATTTATAAACGTGCTGGAACAATTCCAAAATTGTGAAAATAAACACATCTTATCTAGTACCTATTCACTTTGTGAATTACGGAGGCTTAAACGTATATATTTCATTAAGGAAAGTAAAAAAATTATGATCGTTTTAGAAAACGAATTAGATATTAATGGAATGAATTAAATTAAACGGAGACTGTAAATCCACACCGAACTTAACAAAATCATCGTTAAACGTGCAGTATTTTAAAGCACAACTTCCTGAAAATAATTTAATATGCATTCTGAAGATACTAAATTACTATTGATCTCTCAAAGTGTATTCCTCTAAAATAATTTATTGAAGATCTTAAGGATTCCTTAAGCTCCTAGGAAAGATCTTAAGAATCCTAATTAATAAAATTTAGACATAAGAGATATCAAAGAATATTTAGGAAAAAATAATAATCACAATATTTAATAAGTATATAATGTATTCTTTAATTAATAAGTATATAGAAACAGATACTGTTATTTTAATTGTAATTAACATTGTATGCATAACGCTGTATGTAGTTTGTAAGCAAAGACAAATGTGAGAAGATACAGAAGCAAAAAGGTGACAATGCCATGCTATATTAGCATTAAAACACGTAAAATAAATTATAAATCGGGAAAAATTATGTATTATAATAAATTATGTAATAGAGCAAGTTAAGGAAATTTGTATCCTAGTTTCCTTTTTTCAAAAAGGAAGGAATGTTACAATGTTAATTGCACAAGTAACAATTAAAAAATCATGAATGTGTGGAAAAATATAAACATTATAAGTTAAATATATTATTGAAATATATTCGTATTGTCGAATATATTTCGACAAATATTATCGTATTGTCAAAACAGATTTATTAAATACCATTTTAAAGAATTAGTATAAAAGAAGACCCTGAGCGAAGATAAATTATAAATTATAGAAATGTGGATTCAGGTTAATTGCGCGGAAACTGTCTTCGGTCGATGAGTGAAACGCTCAAGAATAATCCGAAAAATACGAAATATAAGTGCGATTGCAGACGCGGTCATCACTCGGAAATTATATGAAATACGTTACGTTACGCTATTTGTCAACTTATTGTAAAAGTATATACCGCGACGCGAACATTGATAAGTTTGTGACAGTGAAGCATTGATAAATTGTGAATTATGTAATTCAATTATAATATATTTTATTCTATTAATAAGTAACTATAAAGTATTTATTCTGTCTCCTTTGTGGATCCTCGAACCGTGCCGTAACTAGCGACACAACATATAAAATTATATAAAATTATATAAAATTATATATAATTGTACAAGGTGTTTGGAAATAATTGCCAAATATTTCATGGGTAGGTAGAGCGGACTAAACTGAATCGAAAAGTTCTTTACCATTTTGTAAGTTTCCCTAATAGTAACGAGATATTAATCCTTAAAAATAGCCGAATACTACTGCGAAGTGTATACGCCTACCGATCGCTTGGCGCGCGGGCTGTCGGGAGCGGGAATAGCAAGCGCGCCGTCCGAGTTATGGAAGCTTGCAGCGGTGTGCGCGACGCGGAGCGCTTGCCAGCCAATCCCCAGCCTCCCAAGACCCATGCAATCGGTAGGCATATACACTTCGCAGTAGTAGGCCGGGCGAACGCGCGTATTCGGTTTTCTTTAAGGATTAATATCTCATTAACTATTAGGGAAATTTACAAAAGATAAAGGACTTTTCGATTCAGTTTAGTTTGCTCTAACTGCCCATACCATTAGATACCATATCTAGATACGGTTTTACTTAGATACGTTGACACTGAATGCCACTATATTATACTGCAATAAAGAGCGATCAGTCTGTGTAAAGATTCTGTATTTTACCGAAAGACTGAACACATTCCTGTGCGTTATCATTACATCCGTGAGAAGATAAAATCTAAGGAATTGGAGATAACATTCCAACGAAGAACAACATTGCTGATGCATTAAAGGCTAGACTTGAAAAGCTGATTCGTGATATGGGACTGATCAATCTGAACCTACACGAGTGAGAATGTTAAGAGTGAACGTGGTGCACTTGGGCACAAGTCGATGGCACAAGTTGAAAAACTTAAGGATGGTGCTGAATGAAACTAAACACTTATCAATCAAGATGTCGACAGGGAGCTGTCACTCTTGTACACTCGCTATCTTATTCACACACATTTTATTCTTTCAATTTTGTCTTAAGTTTGTTACTTTTTATTTGATAGAAATTCATCTTTAATTTAGTATTGTACTTTATATATTCAACATATATTGTATATTAAAATTTAGTAATATATTGTATATTAAAAGTGTGTCAATACGTTGTGTTCTGGATCTTTTACTTGATCAAGTATTCCTAGCGATAGATTACAAACAGACAGTTTCTTACAAACAGACAGATGCTTATTGGCATAAAAAATTATTAAATTGTTTATTTAGTATGTTATATTACTATTCCAATATGTATGGAAATATGTATGGAAATAGCGAAATATGATTATAGTAATAAACCCTTAAAGAGACAGTACGTTAAAATTGTATCACGATAAGATAATAAAAATAAATTCTGCGAGGCTAGATCATAGAAGCCATTACAAATACCAATCGAGCCAGTTCAGTACAAGTAGAAGTCGCACAACAAGAAGTGCTTATCAGAAATTGTCTGGTACAACCGAAAATTCATCTCTGCTAGTTAACATATCCAATACTACTGAAAGGCACATAGAGATGCAAATTTCTTGCGTAACTTCTATTGAAATACTGACAGACACGTGTTAATCGTCGATATATAAGATATATAAGACGAAGAAAAAAGAGAAATGATATATAAACAACGATATATATGTAATCGACCCATTGTATTGTAAATATCATGCTGCTCTCGTTACAATTTCATACAGTTAAGAAATTGATGGATGTGCAATAATGGTAATCAAATTGTATGGATATTGTAGCAATAATTGTCTATCAATTCATAATGACTGTATTAATGTTAATGACTCTTTGAGAAAATTTTAGAAAATCTTAAACAATTTTTCAAATTCATAACGGCTGTATTACTTTAATGACTTTCTTAATAAATTTGTTTAACTTAATGACTAATTAGACTAATTTTATTACTTTAATAACTTTCTTATTAAATTTGTTTAATTTAATGACAAAGACGACTTCTCACAAGATAGACAAAAGTTGAGTTCTTAATTTGATATTGCAAATATTGACTACGGTTGTTAGAGAAGAAAATAAAAATAGAAATGTATAAAACCAGCCTTTTCTTGACAAAATTAAACAATTGATAAAGGAAGTAAAATGGGATATTGTGAATGGAACACAAATGTATGAAGCAAAACGGCGAGTAATAAATGAGCGAAATTTCAAATGATTACATTCTCAATTTATATTTTCAATAATTATATTTTATATTATTTATATTCTCTAACTATTTTAATTGTAAATGTTTTCGTAAATCTTAAGACAATTATTTATATTGATAGGATAACAATAAGGGAAATTTAACGACAAATTTATATAAAAATTGTATTCAAACACTATTGAAGATGACCTAATAATAGTTGAAATGTCTAGACTTTATTATATTCTCAGACAGCACAGTAATGTTTGTTTTAAAAATATATTTAAAACATACATGTTGGACATTTTGAACATATTAAAAAAAAATATGTATGGAAATAGCGAATTAGATCCATGGATATTTCAAAAACATTTTAAAAACATCCAGTGTAAATAAATTTTAGACTACAATCAAGACAAAATGATTCTTATATGAGTATTATTATTGATTAATATCTTTCCAGAATAACACATCATAAAACTATGATAAAAAAAAACGTTTTTCCCTGAATTCAGTAACTAATTTCAGTGCTAATTTTAGTGCTTCAAAGCGATCACCCATCCGGTTGAGAACTGCCATCTACTATGCTTGACTTCTGAAATCGTATGGAAACCTCTTCGATGATCCACGAACACCTAATATAATCATGAATGTATAGTTATGATACTTCTGTTCAATATGATCCTGATAGAAATTTATGCAGTTCAACTGAACATCCAGTCAGTTACTGTCTAATTTATATTTAATCTTAATGTTATAATTATTTTCAGGTTAGGAAATTATACGCTGTACTTTCATAATTATCAGGGTACAGGAAGAGTACAAGCGGTATTTTGTGCAAGTATTGTGGGATATCGCACGCTTATTTAGGTAAATTTTTTTGTCGTTAAAAATTTTCAATATAGCACAGATGTCTTAGGGACGTCCATGGAACGTTCCTAGTTCAAAAGATGTCCATATATACTAAAAATATCCTTGAGGCATATACCCTTTGAATAAAGCTGTGTGGATTCTGTAAATGAAATTGTATCACATCACATATTTTAACTCAAAAGTATCCAAAAGTGTATTTTTAGTAACATTAAATTCAATTTTCTTAAAAATGTGACGTGATACAGCAACTTTATTTGCAAATATGTTTTTAATGACACAAAAATCTATAAGAATTATATCTCATCTTTGTGACCTAAAAAGAAGTTTAAATTTATTACACAGTATATGTTATTTAAATCACATATTCTGCGTACGAAGTGAATCTGGAAGTTTATAATTTAAACAGAATGAGATAGTTATTTTGAGGGACTTTCTATATTTCATTCTCTCCTTCATGGCAAGATATCGACTACAAAAATTTTTTGCAGGAGATGAATATTTTTTAATATCCAAATGTAAACTTTGAATAACGTATGTTTTTAAAACATTCGAAGATAAGCAACAAAGAGTGACGAGGAAAACAGCGAACAGAAATAAAAGAACAGCAATGATAAAAAGTGATATATATTTGTAAGTACCATTACTCATTGGTGGACAAGAAATGAAAAGAACTGTTCGAATCCGATTAAAATATAATTGAGGATTATTCAGAAATAGGTAGAAGACTATATCGCCAAATGCGAATTATAACAAAAAAATAAATTAAAAAGAAAAATGAATGCACCACTAATACAATAATACAAACAGACACAATCATCGATCATGCGAAAAATGTGCTTTGGATATTGTTAGCTAACAATAATCAAACACGGAAATAAATAATGTTCTAACGTGTTAGGATAATCTCACTAATAAAGGACGTTTTCACAACTGTCCGGCATCGATTTGATTCTTCATGAAATATATTGTTAAACACGAAAGTCTAAGAGACACGTATTTCTTATACGCTAACTTCTGTTTAAAGGGTGAAGTAACTCTTTGAAGAAAAATGGTATTTCTCTTCCGACCTGAATATCATCGAAAATATAAAAGATGGAAAAATAATTTTAATAAAAATTAATATGATTTCAAAAATACTTTAAAGTTGTGAAGAAACAAATTTTTTTTAACATATTCCTACCACTTACAGTTTTTTCAAATTTTTCAAATTTTTTTACCAAATTAAAGACTAGTTTTTTCCAAATTCAATCGTAAAATAAAGTTGTCATTTTTGAGAATTAATTATAAACGCTTTCTTATATACTCTATCCGTGTTCATGTGCGTAAGTAATTATCGTCGAAACAATAAGATATATGGTATGAAAAGATGTTTTAAGTAAAATTTGTATAGTTTTCTATATGCTTTATGACTATATATATATATATATATATATATATATATATATATATATATATATATATATATATATATATATATTTATATATATATATATATATATATATATATATATA
>Ga0157363_1005597_pt1 | contig 11732 bp, 12 predicted proteins | sample AttsexASBM1_FD_111477 | JGI IMG/M metagenome (GOLD analysis project Ga0157363, IMG submission 111477) | Fungus gardens microbial communities from leaf cutter ant in Ribeirão Preto, State of São Paulo, Brazil - Atta sexdens ASBM1 | ecosystem: Host-associated > Fungi > Mycelium > Unclassified ...
CCGTAGCTCAGCTGGATAGAGTACTCGGCTACGAACCGAGCGGTCGGAGGTTCGAATCCTCCCGGATGCACCATTTTCTGTAGATGTTGCAGCAAGTTCCGAACTGGCATGTTGTAGAAGGCTGACAGCCTGTACCAGGAAGGATTACATCGCTTTAGCGATGGCCCGAAGGGTGAGGCCACGGCCGAATCATCCTCCCGGATGCACCGTTTTCTGAAAATATTGCAGTAAATTCTGAACTGGCCTTGCGCAATCCTCAGAATCTCAGGCAGCACCCTTAGCTTTTCCCAATGCATCCGTAGCTCAGCTGGATAGAGTACTCGGCTACGAACCGAGCGGTCGGAGGTTCGAATCCTCCCGGATGCACCATTTTCTGAAGATATTGCAGCAAGTTCCGAACTGGCATGTTGTAGAAGGCTTATAGTCTGCACCAGGGAGGATAACATCGCTTTAGCGATGGCCCGAAGGGTGAGGCCACAGGCCGAATCATCCTCCCGGATGCACCATCTTTTGAAGACCTTGCAGTAAATTCTGAACTGGCATGTTAAAAGGCTTACAGCCTGTACCAGGAAGAATAACCTCGCTTTAGCCACGGCCCGAAAGATAAGGCGCAAGCCGAATCATATTCTGCACTCTTCTGTTATTGTTTCCCTGAAGTCCTCAATCGTTAAGCCTGTATCAGCCGCTATTGCTTCTCCAAAGCCTCAATCGTTAATTACCTGTATCAGCCGTTTCTGCCCTCGTTTGCCTTATCTCTCTGTTCTTGCGCTGACAATTAAATAATTCCTTCTGCCATCCGTGAGCATACCGTTGCATTTTTGTGCTTTTTTGCCTGCCGCCGCACCGTTTTTTAACAAGGATATAATCTGATAATAAAAAACCCTATACGTTTCAAGGCATTTGCGGATCCATGCCAACAGCGACAATCAGGGTGCTTTGCGCTAAAGTAAACGTTCGTTGATTCAGGGACGGAGGCTTGCGTGTACGACAGTTATGACGGCTTAATATTTGATATGGACGGCACGATTCTGGATACAGAGCCTACGCATCGTAGGGCCTGGCGTACCGTTCTGGCGCGTTATGATATGCGTTTCGATGAGCATTCGCTGATTGGGCTGAACGGCTCGCCGACGTGGCGAATTGCACAAGCGATCCTGAACAATCATGGCAGCAGCCTCGATCCGCATCAGCTGGCCGCGGAAAAAACCGCCGCGTTGAAAGAGATTCTTTTCGACACTGTTCAGCCGCTGCCGCTGGTCGACGTAGTGAAAGCTTATCGTGGCAAACGGCCGATGGCCGTTGGAACCGGCAGCGAACACGCAATGGCCGAAGCTCTGCTGCAGCATTTAGGACTGCGTGACTATTTTGATGCGGTTGTCGGCGCTGATGACGTCACGCGCCACAAGCCGGAACCGGAAACGTTTTTACGCTGCGCTGAACTTATCGGCGTTGCGCCCGAGCGCTGCGTGGTGTTTGAAGATGCCGACTTTGGCATTCAGGCAGCACAGGCGGCGGGCATGGCTTACGTCGACGTCAGGAAACTGTGAGCGACTGGCTCTACGGCTCGATGTTTGTCAGCAGTTTTCTGAGCGCCACGCTCCTGCCGGGCAACTCGGAAGTCCTGTTGATAACGCTGCTGATGTCGGGCAAGGTTTCCGCCATCGGCGTAACGGCAATGGCGGCGCTGGGCAATACGCTTGGCGGACTGACTAACGTTATTATCGGACGCTGTCTGCCGCTAAAACAGCAGGGGCGATGGCATAACACAGCAACGGCGTGGCTGCACCGATGGGGGCCTGCCGCGTTACTCCTTAGCTGGTTGCCGGTTATCGGCGACCTGCTTTGCGTTCTGGCGGGCTGGCTCCGCTTCGCCTGGCTTCCGGTTGCCCTTTGGCTCACCGTGGGCAAGACGTTGCGCTATAGCGTGCTGGCTTTCGCAACATTACAGGGCATGGAATGGTGGCAGTGATGCGCCAAGCGTCGCTATCATGATTAATATTATGCTGAACAATAATAAATTTTTCCCCAAGCGGGAGGTCAATTTGATCCCGGACGTATCACAGGCGCTTTCCTGGCTGGAAGCTCACCCTGAGGCAATGAAAGGTATTGGTCGCGGCATTGAACGCGAAACGCTGCGTGTGAAACCTGATGGCCATTTGGCCACCAGCGGACACCCGAAATCGCTGGGTTCAGCCTTGACCCACAAATGGATTACCACCGATTTTGCCGAAACGCTGCTGGAATTTATTACGCCAGTCGATCAGGACATCGATCATCTGCTGGCGTTTCTGCGCGATATCCATCGTCATGTCTCGCGCGATCTCGGCGCAGAGCGGATGTGGCCAATGAGTATGCCCTGCCTGATTGACGACAGCGATAAAATCGAACTGGCGCAGTACGGCAGCTCCAATATTGGACGAATGAAAACGCTCTACCGCCAGGGCCTGAAAAATCGCTACGGCGCGCTGATGCAGGTTATCTCCGGCGTGCACTACAACTTTTCTCTGCCGCTCTCTTTCTGGCAGGCCTGGGCAGGCGTAGAAGATGAACAGAGCGGTAAAGAGGCGATTTCAGAAGGCTATCTGCGCCTGATCCGTAACTACTATCGCTTTGGCTGGATCATTCCTTATCTGTTCGGCGCTTCGCCGGCGGTCTGCTCCTCTTTCCTGCAGGGTAAAGAAACCGCGCTGCCCTTTGAACGCACGGAGAACGGGCTGCTTTATCTGCCTTACGCCACTTCGCTGCGCCTGAGCGACCTGGGCTATACCAACAAATCGCAAAGCGGTTTGGGTATTACCTTTAACAATCTTCCTGACTATGTCAAAGCGCTGAAGGCGGCGATTAAAACGCCTTCGGAAGAGTATGCGCGCATGGGCGTGAAGGATGAGCAGGGCAACTGGCTGCAGCTCAATACCAACGTCTTGCAGATTGAAAACGAGCTTTATGCGCCGATCCGCCCTAAACGCGTCACGCGCTCTGGCGAGAATCCTTCCGATGCGCTGCTGCGCGGCGGCATTGAATACATTGAAGTGCGTTCGCTGGATATCAACCCGTTCTCGCCGGTCGGCGTCGATGAAAATCAGGTACGCTTCCTCGATCTGTTCCTGATCTGGTGTACGCTGGCCGACGCGCCGGAAATGAGCAGCGACGAGCTGCTTTGCACGCGCGCCAACTGGAACCGGGTAATACTGGAAGGGCGCAAGCCGGGTCTGATGTTGGGTATCGGTTGTGAAACAGCGCAGTTCCCACTGGCGGAAGTCGGCAAAACGCTGTTCAACGATTTACAGCGCGTGGCCGAAACGTTGGATCGCCAGCAGGGCGAAAACCACTATCAGGCCGTGTGCGATAGGCTGGCCGCCTCGTTTGAAGATCCTGATTTGACCTACTCGGCGCGCTTCCTGACGGCACTGAAAGAAAATGGTCTGGCGGGTACTGGCCTGGCGCTGGCGGAGCAGTATCACGCACAGCTGGCGAACGAACAGCTGGAGATCCTGACGGAAAGCGGTTTTGAGCAGGAGGCTATCCGTTCAAACGTTAGCCAGCAGGAAATTGAAGAAAGTGATACGCTTAGCTTTGAAGAGTTTCTGCAAAGCCGAAGCTAGCGCAAAAGAAAAAGGCCACATCAATGTGGCCAAATTAACATCTCTGTTGTCAGGGATGATGATAACAAAATGCGCGTCTTTCATAGATTCAGACCACGGGACGACAGAGAAAGTTTCATCATTGCGAAAATAATTTTATCAGAGGTAACCATATGCCATTGCTGGACAGCTTTACCGTCGACCACACCATCATGGCGGCGCCTGCGGTTCGCGTAGCGAAAACCATGAAGACGCCGCACGGCGATACCATCACCGTTTTCGATCTGCGCTTCTGCCGGCCAAATAAAGAAGTGATGCCGGAGCGCGGTATCCACACGCTGGAGCACCTGTTTGCCGGCTTTATGCGTAACCATCTGAACGGCGATGGCGTGGAAATTATCGATATTTCGCCAATGGGCTGCCGTACCGGTTTCTATATGAGCCTGATTGGCATGCCGGACGAGCAGCGCGTGGCTAAAGCCTGGAAGGAGGCGATGCAGGACGTGCTGAAAGTCACCGACCAGCGTACGATCCCCGAGCTGAACGAATATCAGTGCGGCACTTATGAAATGCACTCTCTGGATGAAGCGCAGGATATCGCGCGACACATCATCGAGCACGACATCGGCGTGAACCATAACGACGAGCTGGCGCTGCCGAAAGAGAAGCTGCAGGAACTGCACATCTAGTCAGCCAACCGGGTTTCTTCTGTAGAAACCCGGTTTTGTTTTACTGGCGTAAAGCCGTCAGGAACCCACCGACTCCTGCAGCGATTTCTGCGGCGTAACGCGAACCTGCTTAATCATGTTTTCCTGCACGTCGAGGATATCTATCGCGTAGTGACCGATATGCACGGTCGTATCCGGTAGCGGAATATCTTCCAGCGCTTCCAGAATCATACCGTTAACCGTTCTCGCTTCTTCCTCCGGCAGCTGCCAGTTAAAGGCTTTGTTCAGCTCGCGCACGTTAGCGCTGCCTTCAATCAGCACGGAACCGTCGTTCTGCGGCATCACTTCCTCTGCCAGCGTCGGCGACATCGAGGTGGTGAAATCGCCCACTATCTCTTCAAGGATATCTTCGATAGTGATCAGGCCTTTGATATCGCCATACTCGTCCACGACCAGACCCACTTTCTTTTTATTGCGCTGGAATTTAACCAGCTGCACGTTAAGCGGCGTTCCTTCCGGTACGTAGTAAATTTCGTCTGCCGCGCGCAGCATCACCTCTTTGGTGAACTCTTTTTTCTCCGTCATCAGGCGGTACGCTTCCCGCACACGCAGCATACTGATGGTGTCGTCCAGTGAATCGCGATAGAGCACGATGCGGCCGTGCGGTGAATGGGTCAGCTGGCGGACAATCGACTTCCAGTCGTCGTTGATGTTGATACCGACAATCTCATTGCGCGGCACCATGATGTCGTCGACGTTAACCTTCTCTAAATCCAGCACGGAAAGCAGCATATCCTGATTACGGTGCGACATCAGAGAGCGCGATTCATAAACGATGGTGCGCAGCTCCTCTTTGCTGAGCGCGGAGTTGGCGGCGCTGTCGGTTTTCATGCCAACCATGCGCATCAGGATACGGGTAATGGTGTTCAGCAGCCACACCAGCGGCAGCATCACGATCTGCAAAGGGCCAAGCAGCCAGCTGCTGGGGAACGCGACTTTTTCAGGATAGAGCGCGGCCACGGTTTTCGGCAGCACTTCGGCAAACACCAGTACCACAAAGGTCAAAATACCGGTGGCGATCGCCACACCCTCGTCACCGTGCAGGCGCATCCCCACGATGGTCGCCAGCGCGGAGGCCAGAATATTCACCAGGTTGTTGCCGATCAGCACCAGGCTGAGCAGGCGATCGGGCCGGCGCAGCAGTTTTTCTACACGACGGGCGGCGCGGTCGCCGTTTTTCGCCTGATGGCGCAGCTTGTAGCGGTTAAGCGTCATCATGCCGGTTTCGGAGCCGGCGAACCACGCCGACACCAGCACCATAACGACCAGAATAATAATCAGCGTGGTGGTTGAAACTTGTTCCAACGAGGGAGTTCCTTGTAGTGGAGGATCAGGAGGTCAAAACGTGCTGCAGCATACGGCTGCCAAAATAGGCCATGGTCAGCAGAAACGCGCCGCCGCAGTTGAACCAGGCCACGCGACGTCCGCGCCAGCCTTCATGATAGTGACCCCAGAGTAAAACGATATAGACAAACCAGGCGAGAATCGACAGCACGGCCTTATCGACGTTCTCGCGGCTGAAAAGATCGTGCATATAGAACAGGCCGGTGCAGAGCACCAGCGTCAGCAGTACTACGCCAACCTGCGTGATATGAAACATCTTGCGCTCTATGGTCATCAGCGGCGGGATATCCTTGCTGAAGGCCAATTTCTTGTTCTTCAGCAGCCAGTCTATCCACGCCAGCTGCAGCGCATAGAGCGCCGCAATCATCAGCGTAGCATAGGCGAACAGCGCCAGCCCGATATGCACCATCATGCCCGGCGTGGTTTCCAGGTGAGTAATAAAAGCGTTCGGCACGAAGGTAGCGAACGCCAGGTTGATCAGCGCGAAGCTGTAGACCACGGGTAGCAAGATCCAACCGCGGTTGCGCGAGGCCACGATGGTCATAATGGCGCAGATCAGCAGGCTGACCAGCGAGCCGATATTCAACAGGCTTAGGTTCTGGCCGCTCTCCACCGGAAAGATACGCTGTTCCAGCGCCACGCCATGACAGATCAGCGCCACCACGGCGGAGACGACGGCCATACGTCGCCACGCGCTCTGCTTGCGCAGCAGGCTGGGGATAATCAGGGCAAGGCTGAAAGAGTAGGCGAGCAGCGCCAGAATCGCAAAAACAGACATAGGTGGTACCGGCAAGGCTATGAAAAAAAGCAGTATAGCGCCAGCAGCCGCTGGCTCCAAACGATCTCAACTCGGATGGCTGAGATCGCAGCGGCTTCATGTTATAATCCGCGCCATTGTGTCGCCTGGCGACCTCTCATTACGTTGAGCGAGAGACGATGTTTGATAATTTAACCGACCGATTGTCGCAAACCCTGCGCAATATCAGTGGCCGTGGACGGCTGACAGAAGACAACATTAAGGACACCCTGCGCGAAGTGCGCATGGCGCTGCTTGAGGCGGACGTTGCGCTGCCGGTAGTGCGTGACTTTATCGGCCGCGTCAAAGAGCGCGCTGTGGGTCACGACGTCAACAAGAGCCTGACGCCGGGTCAGGAGTTCGTGAAGATCGTACAGAATGAGCTGGTCGCCGCCATGGGCGCCGAAAACAACACGCTCAATCTGGCCGCTCAGCCGCCGGCCGTGGTGCTGATGGCGGGTCTGCAGGGCGCGGGTAAAACCACCAGCGTCGGCAAACTGGGCAAGTTCCTGCGCGAAAAACACAAGAAAAAAGTGCTGGTGGTTTCCGCCGACGTTTATCGCCCGGCGGCGATCAAACAGCTGGAAACCCTGGCGGAGCAGGTCGGCGTCGATTTCTGCCCGTCTGACCTCAGCCAGAAGCCGGTCGACATCGTTAAAAACGCGCTGCAGCAGGCAAAGCTGAAGTTCTACGATGTGCTGCTGGTGGATACCGCTGGTCGTCTGCATGTCGACGAAGCGATGATGGACGAAATCAAGCAGGTTCACGCCGCGATCAATCCGGTAGAAACGCTGTTTGTGGTCGACGCCATGACCGGTCAGGATGCGGCGAACACGGCGAAGGCGTTTAACGAAGCGCTGCCGCTGACCGGCGTTGTCCTGACTAAAGTCGATGGCGATGCGCGTGGCGGTGCTGCGCTCTCTATCCGCCATATCACCGGCAAGCCGATTAAATTTATGGGCGTCGGCGAAAAAACCGAGGCGCTGGAGCCGTTCTATCCGGATCGTATCGCTTCCCGCATTCTGGGCATGGGCGACGTGCTGTCGCTGATCGAAGATATCGAAAGCAAAGTCGACCGCGCGCAGGCGGAGAAACTCGCCAGCAAGCTGAAAAAAGGCGACGGTTTCGATCTCAACGACTTCCTGGAGCAACTTAAGCAGATGCGCAATATGGGCGGCATGGCGAGCCTGATGGGCAAACTGCCAGGCATGGGCCAGCTGCCGGACAACGTTAAGTCACAGATGGACGACAAGGTGCTGGTGCGCATGGAAGCGATGATCAACTCCATGACGCGCAAAGAGCGCGAGAAGCCAGAGATTATCAAAGGTTCCCGCAAGCGTCGTATCGCTACGGGTTCCGGTATGTAGGTGCAGGACGTCAACCGTCTGTTAAAACAGTTTGACGATATGCAGCGCATGATGAAAAAGATGAAGAAGGGCGGCATGGCGAAGATGATGCGCGGTATGAAAGGTATGATGCCGCCGGGCTTCCCGGGTCGTTAAGCGGGTCCGAAAAGCGCTCGGGCGAATTAGATTGCTTTTTGCGCCAAAATGAGTAAAATTTTCGGGCTTTTTATATTGCACCCGGGCCCCGTTCCCTCAATGGGGCCCGGTTGTTTTATTAACTTAAGAGGATGTTATGGTAACAATTCGTTTGGCACGTCACGGCGCTAAAAAGCGTCCGTTTTATCAGGTAGTTGTCACTGACAGCCGCAATGCACGTAACGGTCGCTTCATCGAGCGCGTTGGTTTCTTCAACCCGATCGCATCTGGTCAGGCTGAAGCGCTGCGTCTGGATCTGGACCGCATTGAGCACTGGGTTGGCCAGGGCGCTACTCTCTCTGATCGCGTTGGCGCGCTGATCAAAGAAGCTAAGAAAGCAGCTTAATCTGTCACGGTGGTCAACATGAGCAAGCAACACACCGCCCAGCCGCCCGCTAACCCGTTAATTCTGGGGAAGATGGGATCGGCCTACGGTATCCGTGGTTGGCTCAAAGTGTTTTCCTCCACCGAAGATGCTGAAAGCATTTTTGACTACCAACCCTGGTTTATCCAGCGGGCGGGTCAATGGCAGCTTATCGAGCTGGAAGGCTGGAAGCGCCACAATCAGGACATGATCATCAAGGTCAAAGGCGTTGACGATCGTGATGCGGCCACGCTACTCACCAATTGCGAAATTGTGGTAGACGCGACGCAGCTGCCTCCTCTGGAAAGCGGCGACTATTACTGGAAAGACCTGATGGGCTGCCAGGTAGTCACCACTGAAGGATACGAGCTGGGCAAAGTCATCGATATGATGGAAACCGGTTCAAACGACGTGCTCGTCGTGAAGGCAAACCTGAAGGATGCGTTTGGTGCGAAGGAGCGGCTGATTCCGTTCCTTGATGGACAGGTTATCAAGAATGTCGATCTCACTACCGGCACCATTAAAGTAGATTGGGATCCTGGTTTTTGAGCTCCGGACAAGACGGTAACACTCCGGCGCACTCGATGTGGATAGGCATAATCAGCCTGTTCCCGGAGATGTTTAGCGCGATTACCGAATACGGAGTAACTGGCCGGGCAGTAAAAAATGGCCTGCTCAGCATTCAGAGCTGGAGTCCTCGCGACTTCGCTCACGACCGGCACCGTACCGTGGACGATCGTCCTTACGGCGGCGGACCGGGAATGCTAATGATGGTTCAGCCCTTACGGGATGCCATCCACGCAGCAAAAGCGGCGGCAGGAGAAGGCGCTAAGGTGATTTATCTTTCACCTCAGGGTCGCAAACTCGATCAAAACGGGGTTTGCGAGCTGGCGACCAGCGAGAAGTTAATTCTGGTGTGTGGTCGCTATGAAGGGATTGATGAGCGCGTTATCCAGACTGAAATCGATGAAGAGTGGTCGATTGGGGATTACGTACTCAGCGGTGGGGAACTGCCGGCAATGACGCTGATTGATTCGGTCGCCCGGTTTATACCTGGCGTACTGGGCAAGCAGGCGTCAGCCGAGGAAGATTCGTTTTCCGACGGTTTGCTGGATTGTCCGCACTACACCCGACCTGAAGTGTTGGAAGGGATGGAGGTTCCGCCGGTTCTGCTGTCGGGCAACCATGCCGAAATTCGCCGCTGGCGTCTGAAACAGTCGCTGGGCCGTACCTGGCTAAGAAGACCTGAACTTCTGGAAAACCTGGCTCTGACTGAAGAGCAAGCAAAGTTGCTGAAGGAGTTCCAAAAGGACTTCAGACAGCAGCATAACGATGATGGGCAATCCGGGCTTTAGCCGCGGCGCCTGAATATCAGTTTACCCAGGATAAGAGATTTAATTATGAGCAACATTATCAAGCAAATCGAACAAGAGCAGATGAAACAGGACGTACCTTCATTCCGTCCGGGCGATTCCGTGGAAGTGAAAGTATGGGTTGTTGAAGGCTCCAAGAAGCGTCTGCAGGCATTCGAGGGCGTGGTTATCGCTATTCGTAACCGCGGTCTGCACTCTGCATTCACCGTTCGTAAAATTTCTAACGGCGAAGGTGTTGAGCGTGTCTTCCAGACTCACTCACCTGTAATCGACAGCATCGCTGTTAAACGCCGTGGTGCCGTACGTAAGGCCAAACTGTACTACCTGCGTGAGCGTACCGGTAAGTCTGCACGTATCAAAGAACGTCTGGGCGCTAAAGCAGCATCCTAAGTTAATACCAAATAAAGGGCCGGTCGTAAGACTGGCCCTTTTTTTATGCGCGCTACGCGGCATCTTCTTTTTAGAGCAGCCTGGCACAGGGCAATCCAGCTTTAGCTCTTCCTGCGCTCGCGATAGCGGCTTTCTGACAATTTTATCTTTGCGCGGCTTCCTTTATTAATGCCGCCACCAGCGGCGAAATTTCATTACGCAGCGAAGCTCGCTCCGACTGAAACAGCGTAGCGACAAAAAATCTGTGCTCCGGCAACTCTATTCCTCGCACGTCGCCTTCACTATCCCACGCGCTGATACGCAGTGGATAATCGGCCAGTTCAGCAACGAAGTCGGGGTTTACGCCAAAATTGCAATGATAGCCCTCATGCGTGCTGAGCCTGCCATAGGCCTTTGCCATCGCCGAATCGCCAGCGATAACGATATCGCCGGTTTGTTCTACCAGCGAGCAGCTCAACGGCGCGATCACCATCCGGCCTGTTTTGTCGGTTTCAGCATGAGCGGCATCGTGCCAGCCCATTACGTGGCGCGCATACTCAATCAACGCATATTGAAAGCCGCCGCAGGAGCCCAGAAACGGCACGTTATTTTCGCGCGCGTAAGTGATAGCCATAAACGCGCCATCATCGTTTTTATAAGGGCTGCCGGGAACGACCCAGATGGCGTCGAAGCTTTGCAGAGTAGCGGGCGAGGTAAGGGTTTCGGTAGGCAGCCATTCGGCGGTGACGGGAAGGTTGAGCGAATCGGCCGCCAGCCGAACAGCGCCGGGAATAGCCTGGTGAGCGACGGCTTCAGGACGGTAATCACCTACAAGGGCAAGACGGAGAGCACGCATTTTTATTTCCGGATGGGAGAAAAGAGCATGCTATAAGTTGAGCGGCATCCTGACAATCAGGATGCCGTGTTTTCAGAAAAGGGATTCAAAGAGAGAGCCAGTTCCTTTTGGCTCCACTTTGATCAGGCAGCTCGCCACAGCGTGGCTGAATCCGATCCGCCTGGCGCCCACTCAGCAACCCAGGCGGTATGGGTCTGCAGGCAGATCCATCGTTTGTTTTGCCAGACAACTTCTTCTCCGGCGACATAGGTTTCATCAAGCGCCCATTCACGTATTCCGGCTGACGCCAGGGTAGCCACCGACAGCGCGTTACTTTTCGGCGACATTCTGCCCTCCACATCGTAAGCCACCGCGAAGTAGCTGTAGCGGGTATCGGCCTTCAGGCCGGTATCGCTGTAAGTCAGCTGCGAAGCCGGGACGCTGGCGATTACGCTGGCCACCGCCTCGCCGTTAGCCTGCCGGAAGAGGCTGTAGGACTCCAGCGTGCCGCGTGTTGCGGCGGCATCCCAGGTCAGGCTGATACTGCTGGCGGTCACGGCGGTGCTGCGCAGGTTGCCCGGCGCGGTCGGTGCGGTCACGGGAAGCGCGTCGGTATTTACCGACAGCGTATTGCTCTTCGGCGACATTCTGCCCTCAACATCGTAAGCCACCGCGAAGTAGCTGTAGCGGGTATCGGCTTTCAGGCCGGTATCGTTCCAGCTCAGCTGCGACGCCGGCACGCTGGCGACCACGCTGGCAACGGCTTCGCCTTCACCCTGGCGGAAGAGGCTGTAGGACTCC
>Ga0157363_1005599_pt1 | contig 11729 bp, 4 predicted proteins | sample AttsexASBM1_FD_111477 | JGI IMG/M metagenome (GOLD analysis project Ga0157363, IMG submission 111477) | Fungus gardens microbial communities from leaf cutter ant in Ribeirão Preto, State of São Paulo, Brazil - Atta sexdens ASBM1 | ecosystem: Host-associated > Fungi > Mycelium > Unclassified ...
TAGGCCTATGACATCACATCATGTGACCTGTCATGTGACTTCCTTGTCACGTGCCTCTTCATCGTCTAAAAGAAAAAGAAAAAGAAAACAAAATTCCTATAAAGTCAGAAAATAAAAGAAAAATAAAATAAAAATTCTTTATGTCCAAAGCGTTCCATAACAGTTAAGAGTATCACTAGAAATAGTACTAGTTGCTTAACTATGCATTTCCATTAGACTGGATGCTCTGTGAAGCAAAGTTGACTAGGTTCTTTAGAAATTTCATAAAACTGTCAAGGCTCTGAAACCATAATATATAGTATAACCCTTAGATATAGCTATTTATATAACTTTTGTGTAGAGACCACATATCTTGAAAGAGAGATACTGTCAGATGTATAGTATGAAGTATATATAGTACCAGCCAGATGTCAAAGCTAAGCTTAACATTATACACTTTTAGCATAACTAGTTTAGTAGCTGGTCTGTTTCTAATAAGTTGAGAATGGAAATAATCCAGTTGTATTATAATGTGTCAGTACATGAAGAAAGATGAAAGATAACAGAGTTGGTAATTATCACAAAATAAACTACTCACTTATTTGTGATATCTGAACCTTGGGTACACTCTCAGAGATTTAGGAGTGATTTAGAAGTTCAATAATGATGATAATGATGATTAAGATCAATATAGATAATAAAGGATAAAGACTGATGATAAATGATATTGTTAAGTCTGAGGTCTAATCCTCAGACACAAAAGTATATATACAAAAGAGTAATAGTCTGTGCATAGGCTGTTGCTATTACATGATCAAAACTCATACCTGATAGGAGCTGTCAGGCTAATTTTAGAAGATAACTAATTATGTCATTACATTGATATGCTTGTATCTCTATGAATACTTGTTGTTTTGAGATATACTATATTAAATTGATAAGTACTTTCCAATATAATTTTAATTGTGTGAATCTATCCAGCTATTCATGTTATGACTTTAGACTCTATATTGAGTAAAAGGCACACTCTTGTATTAAGTAATACAAGAGAACTCAATAGAGAATTCTGTACAAGATAGTTTATCTTATATACTAAATTCTCATGGTTCATGCTAGCTACTTCTACCCTACCCTAAACAGCCATGTGTTAGTCTTAAGGTCAACATGTGTTACACATGTTATATAACATCATCTTTCTAGAACCTTCTATACCCTTCTATACATTATGTGACTTGTGACTATATCATCTGATGTAACTAATGTATGACAGCATGATCTTGTCACTCTAATCCTAACCCTAGTTCTAGAAATAGAAAATAGAAAAGTGAATCAAAAGGAAAAGTGAAAATAGAAAAGAAAAGAAAAATAAATTGAGTCCACCTCTTTTGTCTTTGACAATTTATAAGATATTAGCAAACAAAGCTTTTACAGTTACTGATAGCTTGATATCTCAGTCATTTGTTGTTGTTTTTATACATCCCACATATGTGTAGATAACCCTTATTTGGGACTTTCTAGCACAGCTTAGTTTGTGAAAATTGGTCTACTGGTTGTGAAGATACAAGCTGAATAAAGTTTGTGACAGTAATGAGAAACTACTGGTGTTATGGAATACTCTAGATACTAACAACTTTTATCTAATGTTTTTGATTTTATATTAATTTTGTTTTGTTTTCTTTTTGATTTTGGATGATGAAGAGGCACATGACATTGTAGTCACATGACATGTCACATGATGTGATGTTCATAGGCCTAGAATATAGTAAAAAGATCTAGATGATGATGTCAGGGCACATAAATGCAACATAGTGGCCTTGAGTAAAATATAAGGTAAATATAAGGATAAAGCATGAACATAAGGGCAGGCTTAGTTGTTCATAGCATGGACCACATGTAGTAATATATATAGAATAGCAATATAGCAAAGACTCCTTGTCGAGTTCTCTTGTAATTCCCATATCGATAGCTTGCTAAGAGCTTTGCTGCTTGTGTGATTATTGAACTTTGTATCTAGTAGTTACTACAACAACTAGTAGCCAAGGATAACAAAAGATGTAGGAAAATATGTAGATGGATGTGATATATATTAGAGAATGAAGAATCAAATAGAGGTACCAGTGGAGAAGTTGATGAACAAGATGTTAGAGAAACTATAGACATATCTAACAGTGGATTTTATCATAAAGTTACTGTTAGTAGCTAGGAAATATGTGATTCTAGTAGTTTGCAACAGGTTGTTCAAAATAACATATTTTATAGCAACAATAAAAGAGATGTTAGTAGAAGGATTAGCACTATTGTTTAGGAATAATATGTGAAAGTTGCATAGTTTGCCAGAGAGTATAATTTTGGATAAGAAACTATATTTTGTAGTAGAGCTGACAAAGAAGTTGAATAAAATGTTGGTCATTAAGACAAAGTTGTTAATATTGTTTCATTTACAGATAAATGGCCAGACTGAGAAAATAAATCAAGAACTAGAACAATATTTACAATTGGCTAGAGTGGTTAGTAACAGCTAAGTTTGCAGTAAACAATAAGATATATTTAGCAATTAAGATGTCTCTGTTTATAGCAAATTATGAAAGGAAGTTGAGAATGGGAACAAATATAAGAAAAAAGGAAAAAGTAGAAAAGTAACAGAGTTTGTAGAAAGAATAAAGAAAATACAGAAGAAAGCATAAATAACATTGAGAAAAGCTCAGAAGAAGATAAAGAAACAGGCAGATAGAAAAAGAAAAGAAGTTAAGAAGTAGAAAAAGAGAAATTAGATAATGTTAAGTATGAAAGATCTAGTATTCAAAGAAAGACTAGCAAGAAAGCTAATAGATCAATATATTGGTCTATATATCATTGATAAGGTAGTTTCTACCAATGTAATCAAACTACAATTGCTAACTTCAATAAGGATTTATCTAGTAGTAAATGTTAGTTGAGTAGTATAATATAGAGAACAAGTAGGGGAATAGAAGATAAAAGAAGCAAAGTTAGTGGAAGTAAATGGAGTCAAAGAGTGGAAAGTGGAAAAAATTCTAAATCAAAGAAAAATAAGAGAAGTAGTAAAGTATTTAGTGTAATAGAAGGGGTTTACAGCAGAGAATGTTACTTGAGAGAAGTGAAAGAACTTGGAAAATACAAAGGAAGTAGTAATAGAATTTGAAGAAAGATTTAGTATAGAAGTAAAAAGATATAAAAAGTTAGCTATGATAGAGGAAAAAAACTTTAGAAGAGAAAAGTTGCTAGAAAAATATACAGCAAAGATATAATATAAGTAGAATGATAGAAAATTCAAAAAAGAATATCTAAGAAAGTTAGAAAGAAACTGGTAAAAATAAAAGTTAGTTTCTCTGAAGAAGAAGCTTTGAAAGAGAGATAATATGAGAGTTGAAGATAATAGACTTTATTTATTTTTATTTTTATTTTTATTTTATTTTCCATTTATTTTCTTATTCTAAATATAGAATTAGAGGTTAACATAATGTTATATAACACTATTACAAGTCATTATTATATGATTACATATTACAAAAGAATATAAAAAGTTTTAAAACAATGATATTATATTATATATTAATGGTATATAATATGTATAGCCTTTAGAATAGACTAGAATTCATGTAGTATGGACTATTAGTCTATCATATATAAGATAGACACTTTGTACTTAGAACTCTATTAATTTTTTATATATAATTCTTATACAAGATTCTTTGTTTATCTTAATACTTTAGAACTTGAATTGTAATATCACAGACTTTTTGGAACCTTATATAAGAAGAAATTATAATAGTCTACTATAATATATATATCTGAATATATTCAATCTATTTGACTATATTGTGAATAATACTTTTCTAACATCTAATTTGCTCAGAATATCTATGAAAAAGAGTATCTTTCTTTCTAGTCTACTTATTATTACAATTCAAAGACCTTAGAGTGGGTCAATAAAGAGAAACCTTGTATTAGGGTTTAACACAAGAGAACTCAATAGAGAACTCTATATAGGAATGTCTACCTTATATACTAAATGATAATAGTCCATGCTGCTACTTCTTTAGCCTACCCTAAAGACCATGTGTAAGATATATTGTTATGATATCATCCTTCTAGAACCTTCTACATTCTTCTCTGTAATCTTGTAACTTATAACTATTAACATGACCATGTTATCTGATGTGACTGATATGTAACAGTATAATTGTGATGTCACCTCTAATCCTAACTCTAAGTTCAAAATGGAAAAATAAATTAATAGTACAGATCTATTCTAGTTCTAATTTATACTCAATTACTTTATAACTAATTATATAGTTTCTTATAATCTTTATAAAACTCTGGACTATATTTCTGAAAACTTTAGTATACTTAAAGTAGTTACATATTTTCTCTGATTTTTAGATATGATCTTAGTTACTAAATACTAGTATTTAAAATACCTAGATACTTTGTAGTTTCTCAGCTTGAAAATCAACTAGTATAGTATACTATTCTAGAAGTTTATGCTTAGAAGTTCAGCTTCTTATTAATATTCTCTTCCTAAATATAACTGTTATAACATGTAAAAATATAAAATATTTACTAAAGTCAAGGATCTATATTTATATATATTAGATAATATTTTCATGCTTTTCTAATATCTTTCATAATTTTCCTATAAATAGTTTTCTCTTCTAAGCTATATTATCATCTTCACTCAGACTCTAAAAGACTATTTGACAAATAATAGATTGAGTATCTAAGACAAGTAATTTCTTATAAGCTATATCAGAAAAGCTATAAATAAATCTATAATAAAAGTTGGTAAACTTAAAAAATACTTATATATCTATACAGTTTTATGAGATGGACCATTTGCAAACTTTTATAATCTTAATAGTATTAGAGTTAAAGACAATGGATTTTATTTATTCTCATTTTTATTGTTATTTTTATTTTTATTTTAAACTTAAGATTAGAGATTAGTGTAATATAATATATGACAGTTACAAACTGTTATATATTACATTTATATGATCATTTAATATAAAAAAGAATATAGAAGACTTTAAAAGAATAATATAAGGTAGATAGATATATTGTACTAGAAACTTTATTGAGTTCTCTTATATAAATACTATACAATGTTTTTTTCTAACTTAACTCTAAGTCTTAAATCATAATAGATAGAGTTTATTACTACCTAATCTTCCTCTTTTTAATATTACTAGTAGTAATACTACTTGAGTTTAGTATTATAACTTAAGTTCTAAGTTAAGATAAAAGATATACTCTTATATTAAGTAATATAAGAGAACTTAATAAAGTTTATCACAAATGAGCTACTCACTGGTTGTGATACTTGAACTTAATGGTGTTTCAGAGGTTTAGTATAAGGAGATAATGATAATAGGTGATAAGTAGTATTAACAGGAATAATTAATGTAAATTGATGTTGTTAAGTCTGAGGTCTAATCCTCAGACACAGAAGTATATATACAAAAGAATGATGGTTTGTGTACATACTGTTACCATCACATGATAAAAACTCATACCTAATAGGAGCTGTCAGGCTAATTTTAGAAGGTAACTAATTATATCACTATATTAATATACTTGTATCTTTACCAATACTTATTGCTTTGAGACATATTATATATCATTGGAAATGGTTTGATGAGCACTTTCTAATGCAAGTTTGGATGTATGAATCCATCTAGTTGTTCATGAGATATTAGCAAACAAATATTTTACAGTTCTGGTTGTAGATTATATATCACAGACTATAGTCTGTATACATACTATAAATAACCTATTCCAAAGTCTATATACTTTCTATAAAGCCAACATATTATTTGCTTTAGAATTTTCTATGATCTTTTCTATATCATAGATATTACAAACTTATCATGCTTTATATGACTATTATATATAATATTATACTCTTCTTATCTAAATTTAAAATAAAACTTTACTATATTAAAAATAGCTATTACTATAGTATTAGTTTTAGCATTTATAAATACTTCTATACTGTTCAGAGTCAAATTAGACAACTTGGACTTTACTTTTATTTATTTTCTTATTTTAAGATCTAGTAGTGTGATATTATATTACTTACTATTATAACTATTATATAACATTATTATATGTTGATCTTATATAATACATAGTCTTTAGAGTAGATTAGATGTAGTTGTATATAGACTATTAACCTAGTATATATATAGGTAGATACATTGTATCAAAAACTTCATTGAGTTCTCTTATATTAGGTTAATATAAGATTTTTCTTTTAACTTAACTCTAAGTTTTAAGTTGTAATAGTTTTATTCCAACAATCCAACAAGAATAGAAAATAGCATTTTATTTCATTTTTCAGTAAGTCATTATTTACAGTTGAACATAACTATGAGTTTTACAACAAGAAAATACTAGTAGTTATTCAAGCCTTAGAGAAATAAAGACACTTTCTAAAAGATACAAAGATCCTAGTTAAAATATAAACAGATCACAAAAACTTAAAGTATCTTATAATCACTAAGAAACTTAACTATAGGTAAACATAGTAGTTTTTATATCTAGCTTATTTCAATTTCAAGCTACATCATTATCTAGAGAAGTCAATGAGTAAGTCTGATACTTTATTCTAACAATCTAATCATGTTACTGGCTTCTGTAACAATAAAGATATAGTGCTAGTCAAGCTAAAGTTTCTCACTGTCCAAGTTCTAGAAGGCATAGTAATAGAAAAGAAGGAGAAAGTTCTGTTAATAGACATCTATTATGGAAATTGGTTAAAAAAACAAGAAGAGCTAGTCTGTATACACTATGGAGTAGTTTGAGAGTGATGATTTGCTTCTGTTTAGGGATAAGGTTTATATTCCCAACATCTCTGACCTCTGCTGCTGTATCATCTCCCTCCATCATAAATAAAAGGCTATACAGAGTATTAGAAGATCTTAAAACTGATATCTTGAAACTACTGGTGGCTACAGATGTCTCAATATATTAGTCCATATGTTAGCACTTATGACTTATATATACAAACAAAGCCTATCTGATATCTTCTTCTTAGAGAACTGTATCCTCTCTCTGTTCCAAATACACAATAAAAAACAATTAGCATAAACTTCATTGTGAAACTTTCAGAGTTTACAGAGTTTAATATAGTGATAACAGTAGTAAACTCAGTGTCCAAAACAACTTACTTCATACTATGGTAAGCATGAAAGAAGTAGCCAGACTCTTTCTACATTATGTCTGAATACTCTATAGTCTCTCTATATATGTTATATCAGACTACAGACTCCAGTTCATTGCTTTTCATGAAGGAGTTGTACTACTTACTTAGGATATTGTCCACTACTTAATATCTATAGACTAACAAACAGACTAAATAGGTTAACCAAGAACTCAACCAATACTTTATAAGCAAATAATAAGATGACTGGCATAATCTCCTTCTCTTGGCTGAATTCTAGCACAAAAATCATATATACTTATTTACCTAGCAACTCTCTTTTTTTCTCAATACTAGACACTTTCTATAGATAGAATTTGAATCTTATCAAAAGAAGTCCAAACTTAATAAAATGTTGCAGTTCAAGAAATGGATTAAGTCTATGCTAAAAGAAGTCAAGATTACTATTCACAAGTTCTAGAATGATATGGTCAGATATTACAACAGATATTATATATCTGCTTCTGTTTTTAGCCTCAGTAATAAGATATACCTAGACTTTATAGACATTTACATTATATGTCTCTCAGCTAAACTAACATACTAGTACTTATATCTATACACTGTAGGGAAACAAGTAAGTCTGATATTGTATAGGTTAAAGCTACTCCCATCTATAAAGAGACTATACTCATTATTTAATGTAGTCAAGTTAACTGCTACCTTTATAAACTTTATACTCAGTTGATATACAACTTATCTTCTAGATCTAGTCATTGTTGATAGTAAAGAAGAATAGAAAGTAGAATAAGTTTATCACAAAATAAACTACTCACTTGTTTGTGATATTTGAACCTTGGGTATACTCTCAGAGGTTTAAGGTCTAAGATCTAATTCTTAGATATAGAAATACATATAGAAAATAGTGATAGTCTGTATGCAAGTTATTTCCATCATATAATTAAAACTCATATCTGATAGAGGCTGTCATCTATCATAGCAGATGTCAGGCTAATTTTAGAAGATAACTAATTATATCACTATATTGATATACTTGTATTTCTATAAATGATAAGTAATTTATCACTATTAAATATACTATATATCATTAGAAATAAATTGATGAGCACTTTCCAACACAAGTTCAATCATATAAATTTGTCTAGCCATTCATAAAATATCAGCCAACAAAACTTTTATAGTCACTGATAGTCTGGTATTTCAGTTATTTGTTGTTGCTTTTGTATATCCCACATATGTGCAACTAGTCCTTATTTGAGACTTTTGAGCACAACTTAGTCTGTAAAAATCAGTTTACTAATTGTAAAGATACAAGCTGAATGAAGTTTGTGACAAAGTTTTGGATAGTTGTTAGCATCATAAAAAGTATTAGTATCTGACCAAGTAGAAGGAAATTAGGTTAAAAGCTAACTCTTAAGAGAATATGTCTAATATATTTGCACTGAACAGAGTAGTAAAGTTTTACTGTCTAAACTCCTATATACTGCAGTTTATCTAGGCAGTAAATTTTGAATAGATCAAGTTTAAATCAATTCTTTCTCTTGTTTTAAGTGTATTTCACAAACTTTACTATGAACTTCATTGCTTTTTCATACTATATGAGCTTTCCTACAGACTTCTTTGCTTCTCTATATTCCTAAACTGTCAGGCATGGTTCATAATGGGGATGAAAGTCCATAGAATTGGCTCAAATATACACAAACTTGTGAAACAATCTTAGCTTCAGCTTATATATTATGCTGTCCATCTACTGTATAGTCACAACTTCAGATAAAGGGAAGAAGTCTAAGATGGAAGTGAGTACTAATTAGTATATTGCCATTGAATACCAGAGATTGAGTTCAATAAGAGTTATTTTCATCAATTATCAGACTAGCAAATTACAATATAACTACTAGTCTTGTATACAAGTAGATAGTATAGGAGATGCTTGGGGTTTCAGTAGTGAGACACTGACAGGAGTAGAAAGAACTCTGTTATAGAAGACCAAGTCAGATAAGAGTATTCCCATCATGGAAGACAGAATATCTAGATGGTTATACTACTATTATATAAATATATTACAAAAAAGGTGGCTATTATGGAAGATGGGCTTGTATAATAGATATTGAGAAAGCAGTATCACTATGAAGATGTATTTTCCAGATGGATAGACTTAGTATATAACATAAATCCTACTTTCAGACCTGTAAACTTTGCTACCATAAATCTATTATATACCAAGTTTAGCTCTGACAATAGCTCATCTTTTACAGTAGTATTATTTCATAACTTGTCTTCTACAGTAATATTATTTTCTGTCAAAACCCTATAAATATTTGGTCTTTTATAGTAGAGTTTACTCCAAACTTGGTCTTCTATGATAAAGTTCTCCTATTTTAATTATACTTATATTTAAAAACTAGTATATTGTTTGATAATTGAATATTATTAAATACTAAACTTTAGTATTTTATGGCAATATATCTCTTATCAGAACTTATCTCTTTGAACTCTGTTTATTTTTCTGAATCTATAACTCTATAATAAACAGATAGTATAATACATAAGCTAAAATAAAGATTATTTACAAAGTCTGTAACTCCATGATTCTTATACAAGTTTTTACACTTAATACAAACTTTATATCAGAATCAAAGATGGTAGACTTTATTTATTTTTATTTTCTTTCTCATTTCCATTTTCCTTTCTATTTTGAACTTAGATTTAGGGTTTAACATAATATTGCATATAACTATTACAAACTGTTATACAGTGTAACTTAGTATTATAGTCAAATATTACAAAGAATATTATAGAAGGTTCTGGAACAATGTTGTTAGCCCACATGTTAACAGTATGTAGTATGCATAGCTTTTTGTTATAACTCAACAACCTTGGAGCTGGTTAAAAAGAAAGAACCTTATACTAAGATAACATAAGAAAACTCAATAGAAAACTTTGTACAGGATTGTTCATTTTATATACCTAAACTAGTAGTCTATGCTAAACTATAATTACTCTACTCTAAATGACCATATATCTGCCTGAAGATCAATATATGTGAAATATACTATATAACATTATTTCTTTTTAAAATCTTCTATCATGTTTTATTGTGACTATTACTATAACCAATGTGTGATATTAACTGTAGCCATCATACTAAACTCTAATTTTAGATTCTTAATAGAAAGAAAATAAAAAATAAAAGTGAGAAAAATATTTTTATTTTTCAAGTCCACTATCTTTGACTCTGATACCTTTAGAATAGGCTAAGATTAGTATAATATAGACTAGTAGCCTAGCATATATAAGATAAATACTTTGTATTTGAAACTCTACTAAGTTCTCTTGTATAAATCTTATATAAGATTATTTCTTTTAATCCACTCTAAGGTTTTAAGTTTATGTCACTCTGATACAATCCTACAGACTTTTGCTCTTAAGTGTAAATTATATTAGAAGACTTATTTTCAACCAAAGTTCAAGTACTTAGGTACTACTAAATCCTATAGTTTTTTTACCACTTTGTAGTCAATACTCCTCTCCTAGCAATTCTTATAGTTATTCTCAGATCAATACTATTATACTCTATAGTTAAACTTTGAGTTATAATCCTTAAAATTATGATATTATTCTGTTTTAGTTCTTGTTACTATAAGCTTCTTTTTTTTCTTAGCAACTTTTCTAAACTTTTCTATTTAGGTTTCTAACTACTTGATTATTATTATTCTCTAGTTATGTTAATACTGTTCTACTAGATTAAAATATATCTATAGTAGTATTTAGGATAAATGTCATCTCCAGAAGTCCTTATTTTATTTTTTAGGACTTTCTAGAGGTAAGTACTTCTATACTTTGTTTAGAAAAAATATATTTTTAGTACTTTCTAAAATAACAATTTTTGTAGTATCTCCCTAGTCTTTGTCTATATTGTGGCAACCACTAGTCACAAAGACCAATAACTACACAGTGAGTAAATCTCTTAAGTAGATATAATGTAGGAAGTTCACAAGAAAACTCAACAAGGAGTCTCTGCTAAATTAGAGTCCTATATATATGTTTTATATGTGGTCCATACTAACAATAATTAAACCTGCCCTCATATCTATGCTTTGTTCTCATGTCTGTCTTATACTTTACTCAAGGCTACCATGTTGTATGCATGTGCCCTGACGTCATCTTCCAGATCCTTCCACCATGTTTTAGGCCTATGATGTCACATCATGTAATATATCATGTAACTGCAGTGTCACATGCCTCTTTGTTATAAGACGAGAGTGCAGACAGACTTTGGCTAGGGTTAGGGTTAGCCGGACTAGGGTTAGCCGGACATAGATAAGATAGTAATTATTAGTCTACAATGGATAGAGAGCACGTGACCTGGAAGTCATGTAATAGAGTTTAGAGCGGTCTGGAAGGACTTAGGGTCTAGAAGGATCGGGAAGAGTCTAGAAGGAGCTAGGGTTAGAAGTGACGTCAAGGGACATGGGTTCCTCATGGTGTACACATGGTGTGCACATGTATAGCGGAGATTAAAGGTATGACGTCAGGGCACATGTAGGAAGCATGGTGGCCTTAAGGA
>Ga0157363_1005601_pt1 | contig 11728 bp, 9 predicted proteins | sample AttsexASBM1_FD_111477 | JGI IMG/M metagenome (GOLD analysis project Ga0157363, IMG submission 111477) | Fungus gardens microbial communities from leaf cutter ant in Ribeirão Preto, State of São Paulo, Brazil - Atta sexdens ASBM1 | ecosystem: Host-associated > Fungi > Mycelium > Unclassified ...
AAAAAAAAAACAGATTCGATCGACGCATCTTCGGCGCGGCGTATTAGCATAAACCTAATATGCCACGCGAGAGGCACAATGCGTTATTAGAGGAGCTCGAGGAATGGGCCACCGGGCCCAACCGGAGATCTCACGGCACGATACGTCACAGGCCGCGCGTATGCTCTACTTAACATAATATAATTGACCACACGCAATTCAATGGATTTTGCATAGCAAACAAATCGTATTGTTCCGCCATGGGTATTCGAGGATTATCCTCTTTCGTCTCGCGCGAGGTATACGCCCGTATATCGTCTCGCGAAATAATGAGTTTTTTTCTTAATCGTGCGATGACAATGCAGAGAATCATTATTCAGAGACCGAGCAGCTCGAGATGGAGGAGTCCTTCATCTTGGGATTGTTGAAATTTCCGTTTGAGATATCATATAAAAAGTGGCATATCTTCCATGTGAAAAGATATTTAGATTTTAATTAGTAATTAAGTGATTAAAGATACCCTCGTAGAAATTTCATCCATTTTTTAAGCAGTTATTAGACAGTTGTATTAATTCCTATATTAAATATAATCTATAGTGACTGAGAAGTAAAACTACTTAGGATTCCAATCAAGATGTAACACTTTGCCTATAGTTACTGCGTACAAAATCTGAATCCATTTACTTGAACAAAAATAAAACAATAAATAGACTATGCAATATTTTAATTAATAATAATCTATTAATGCTAAATAATAACTAGACAAGTTGCACATTTCTCGCCCCTTTCTTACGCAATATTATTATTACAACTTCATGAGAATACAGTAATACTAGTAAGATGCTAATACCGCTCTCTAATTGGATTCATCGTAAAACTGTATTTAAGACAGTTTAAAATGTAAGAATCACGACTGTATGAGTACCGGCTAACTGGATGATTGCAGGAAAACTACATATATTTCTAGTATATCATGCATATAATGATATTTCATCCAATTAAATTCTTGGATTTTTTTATAAATATATAAGGAAATTAATATATATATATATATGAATAACTGAATTTAGGGTAACTTCGGCAAATACGCCGCTCGGGATTTATCTGCAGAAGTCAGAAAAAATAAAAGGAGTGGGGGTAATTTTCTCGCAACTACTGTTACTTAATGTCGATGTTATATTAGTATTGTGTTATGATTTCAGTTTTTTATTGCCAATATTATTGAAATTATTGTGAGTTGAATCGATTTGTCATAATAAATAGCGTCATCATAAATTAATCTACATAAATGATTACTGTAGGTCGTAAAAAACATAAACCCGATTTCAATATGGTTATCTAAAAATTAAAGGTAAGAAATTCATGAATGAATTTTATTGAAGAATCTGTTGGTAACCTTAATCTTTAAGTAATCATATATTGTGAAAATGGGTCTTAGTGATAATTATATTTTGTGACACACAAGTGTAGAGGAATAGTAAAGCATGTTTTATAGCAAAATATAAGTATTTTGCTCTTGTATTCTTTGTTTAGTTTGTTGTCATATATATATATTGTCCCACCTGTTTGAGATACATTTTTAGCGGGTTGGATTTATGCCTAAAACATACAAAGTGCTCAGATTAAATTTAGTGCATTAAATGCAATAAACACATTACATGAAATATGCACCTCATGTAATAACACTTGTAACATATGTAGGAAGATTATAATTATTGTCTATTACTTCATATACATATTTGTCATTCTTATTCCTTAATAAAACTTTGTAAACATATTTTAAAAGTTATTGTATCATTTTACGTCTCTTATTTACGCATTTATAAATTTATTCATACCTTTCTTCCCCCATGAATAGCCATATATCACACCCCTATGGAATATACGGCAAAAGGTTTCAAAAAATTCTTTTTTTAATACGAAAAAGTATAAATAAGTATTTCGGATTTCTAATATTTTTTCATAGTAGTAAACAATACAAAGTTTTTACTGATATAATTCATTTATCTTAAAAATAGTAAATAATACTTAATAAATTAAATTTTTATTAGAGGCGGCGTATAATATACCGGAGTTACCCTATCGAAAGATGTCATTTCATACAGTATTTTTTTTATCATTAATTACAAACTGGTCGACGAATTTGTTTGTGAATATAATTTACAAAGAATCATCTCTCGAAAAGATGTCATTTCGAGAAAAATGGTATTGAAAAACAAAAAATGCAAGATTTACGCGAAAGCTTGCGCGGGTCAGGCATGGAGAAGGTATTCGTGCGCGCGACAGAAAGCGAAGAGGAAGAGAACGGCGTCCGTAAAGTAGCATCCGCTAAGCAGTGGGCGAGCGCAAAAAGCGATTCCGTAAGAGGGAGCAGAAAGAAGAGTGTCGGGAATGATAATGAGAGATTGCCGTGGCGCGATAATCGCCAGGTCTCTTACCTCGACCGCAAGCCGAGAGCCTATGCATATACATACGTCTCGCGTCTCGTACGCATCGAGAGTGAGTTTTGTGCCGACACGCTTTTTTTTTTAACGTTTCTTCTCACCGACGAGGTTGCTGCCGGACCCCCCGGTGCGTTAACGGAACCCGATTGTGCATGAGCGAGAGGAGACGTGGCGTGGAAGATGAAGAAGAAGAGGTATCGTCCTTCGTACTATATGTATGTGCATACATTGTACTTGGACGTTCCATTATACGTATCGAGGTCTCACTGATCCCGAATGATCTTCTTCATCGATTCATTCTGCCTCCTCACGCATTCGAGACACTCTGTAGACACATCAATGTTTTCAATGCATGAACTTTTTCACGGGAAATTAATAAATAATCTTCAGTATTCTCTCTTGTGATGATATTCCTTGATGAGTCAATTTGTTTGGGTGTAGCAAAAAGCGGGAACTATAAACATTAAAATGTTCACAGAAGAAACGATTTTATTGAAGCATCTAAAAATTTAGTAGAACAGATGATTTGTAATAGATAGATATGAAAATAATTTTGTTGAAGCATGAAAATTATGAACGCTAAGTATTGATGACAATGTTGCCAAAAGTTTTAACAATCTTGCAGTTTATAGTTCGAGTGTCTCTCATAATTATTTTGATGGTCCAAATAAAATTATTTTTAAATCTGTCAATTATTGTCAAATTTTTAGATACTTTAATAAAACTGTTCTTACAATTTGATATACTTTCTCACGGAAGAATTTTATTAACCTGTAGTCATAAATTTTTTCGTCTGAAAATCATAATTGACGCAAATCTAAAAAGAGAATCATCTTGTTTCCGAATAAAACGAGCAAAAAGGGAAAAATTAGGGTAGATAAAGGCTGAGAAAAAAGAAGTGAAGAGAGAGAAAGAGGAAGAGATGTTGATCCTCGCGGGGAGGAAGCGGGATCCTCGGAAAGGGGAAATGCGGAGGGTAGAAATGTGGCCCGATATGGTCGTGTTCTTAATTGACAGGCCGTGGTCCCGTGTCCTTCGAGCAGGACGTGGCAGGACCTCGTTAGCGTGGTGCTTCGCGAAAGAGCGAGAAGGAGGCGGGACAGCCACAACGCGACCTTTTTTTAGATGGCAGTTAGAATACCATCTACATAGGCATACAGGATCTGCCGAACCGAGGAAAGGGAGCATTACGTCTCTAAATTAGTCGAGACACATTATCCTCGATAACGCACCGCTACCACCGGCTACGACTACGAATCGAATCCGTATGTGTGGCTAATCGCCATAAATTCAATTACAATTCCTCGACGAAGGCTTCCTGGACTTTCCGAAATCTGTGGACATTTGTAACTGAATTTTGTATACATATAAATTAGGAAAGATATATGTAGATAAGAAATAAATTTATATAAATATGATTCAAAATGCACTGAGAGAAAGGATTTTGTTAATTTAGCAAGCCACCAGTACCTTTAACTGGTGATCGGTAAATATGTGACAACAAATTTTGTTGTTGTGTTTGCTGTTAGTCTGCTATACCAACCAATTATTAATAACAGAAGCAAACTATATAAAATCTAACCTATCTTTTGGATAGATACTTTAGGCTCGTTTACATAGAATTCGTAGATGATCATGGAAGTCGTAGGAAACCGATCAAACACAGTCAAATGTAGGGAGAATACTTGATTAGAATTGGTCAATTTCTTACGATTTGGGATCTTGCAATCGTCTACGATTTATATATATATATATGAGCCTTACTATGGATTATTTGTTACATTGACGAATTAATTTGCAATCGTAACAAATCGATCGATTTTTTAAACAAATATTACATTTGTTTTCCCTTGATTTGTTCCTATAACAAAATCATTTCTCTCAGTGTGAGAGTATTATTTTATAACATCGATGAATACAGGTTTATGTATAGACTATGCAGAATCATATTTAATGTTGCTGTTTTTTTTTATTTGACCTGTAATTGGAACATATATGGATAATTCAAAGATTATTAAATAGTACTGATTTGGAATAATTTTATGATTTACAATCTTTTTGAAATTCTTTTGAAATAACAATTTTGAAAATTCTTTAAAAAATAACACTAATAAACAAAAATTTTATTATATTTCAAAAACCCATATGTTACCTTAGCGTAAAAAAAAATGTGTGTTCCTATTACGGGTTAAAACATATATCGTTATAACAAAAAATATGTAAATCATATCTTTGTCTTACTTTTAATAATCAAATAATAATAATTCGTAATATCATATAAATGTGAACCCTAAATATCATTGATATCTAATTAATTTCACCCGCTTCCCTTATTTCTCTCTCGCTTTGTCTACATTTTCGCACGTCGTAATGTCGTTACTTTATTCACCGTCGGTCTTGATACGTGTGCTCTCGCCACCGATTCGCCCTTAAAAGCAGATAAGCCAAAGCGAACGAGTTTCCGCGATCTCAGGCAGTCAGTATTTTCTCAGGTCGGACACGCCGCGACAATGGGAAGGAAGAGTTCGGCCGTTATCATTCGCGTTCATCCGCGACATTGAAAAATTGCGATCTCAGCGCGCGGATGTACGATCGTGGTGCAATGCGAGATAAAACTGCAAGTGGGAGCAGCACGTGCAGCAAAGCAGGCTCGTCGCGGCTCGAAGAAAGACTGGAACGAAGTAATTACTGGTAGGGCAAATAATTAGGCGCTTAACGCGTTAAAGAGCGCGAGCAAACAACCGCGAAGGTGAGTCGCATTTAATACGCGATACGCGAATGCGAGTGTATTCGTCGAGATGCGTGCAATTTTGCGCACCTGTATTGTATCCACGTACGATATTCGCGACGTGTATATCGGCGCATCGTATGGAATGCGCTGTAGTATCTACGCACACTCGTAGAATGCGAATGTATAATGTTCGCTTCGCATTATAGCTATGCTCACATTCTCGCGACTAGACCGCTCTTGGCAGCCTAATTACCGGCCCATTACCGAATCAACACCTGCTCGTCTGAAGGTTAATAACACCAACGGTTCCCAGACGAATGCACCTTCGATTTCTGGTGAATTCCAAGTCTTTTAATTATCGATGATTTTAAGACGATGCCACGATGGAAGTCGCCTTCTTTAATGTATTAGCTTTAGTCGTCTCGCTTCAGCATCTCCATCTCGGTATGATCGTAAAAATACCTTATCAGGCTTTCTGATAGAAATGTAATCTATGAGATGAAGTAGCATTGGATAAATACAAATTGTCGATATTAATTCAAGATTCTCATGCCTGCGTTTCAACTATGTATAGATTATCTAATTAAGATTGGATACTCTCGATCAGATATATTGATCTAAAATATAATTTATTTTCTTATTGATATTTTATTTAAAATTAAAAATTGTTTTTATCTCTGTTAATGAAATTTGTTTTTATCTGTTAAAAAAAAATCGCTTAATAATATAAAATGTTTTTCTGTGAAAACTTTTCATTTTTTATTTTTATTTTGTATATTTTTATATTTTTTATATTTTAGAGCTTTTTGATCATACTGATTTAAACAACATGATTATATAATAAATTTGTACATAACAACAGGAACAACTTTAATCTTGCTTTAATCAATTCTTCATTTTTTTTTCTAATTCTTAGAATTAGAAAAAGATGTTTAGTTCTAAGAAGGATGTCTAGTTTTAAGAATTAGAAAAAGATGAAGATTAAAATTGAATCGAGATTAAAGTTAATCTACAACGATGGAAAGTGATATTAGAATATCCCTGTTACGTTCTCACTATGGATTTCCTCGCGGGTGTCCACATAACAGTAGCACTCGCGTGCACGAGAGACGATGGCTGTCTAATATATTAGAATTTGTCCGGGGGTACGTTGATGAGTCTTGGAACCCCCCGCAGTTTTGGGGCGCCGCCGTCCTGATGCGACGCGATGCGACGCCACGGCCGCGTGTCGTAGATTCCCATATATTCCCACGCAACGCGTAGCTTCATCCGCGTGCATCTACCTGCCGTCGAGTCAACATGAAGCGTGCTCGAACAATCGCGAACTACGTCGTATTTCGTCTGTTACTCCTTTCGCCTAAAGCTTAAGCCATAGCTGCTTCCCGCGCTAACGAGAGAATTATTCCGCTGTTACGGCGCGTTCTCCAACTCTTCCGTAGAAATTCAATGGAAAAATCCATTTTAAATGATTCTCAGCATCTGAAGTCTGAATATTCCGTCTGTTGAACGCGCTCATCAGACGATGAAAGATAAAGTATTCGGTTACGAAGTCTTGAAACAAAAAACAAACAATAAAGATGTAACACGGACGCTGGTTTCTCTAAGGAAATCAATTCAGTACATTTCTTCATGTTTAATTTTTCTACGGGCTGTGATTTTGGTAAATAAAGATTTTTATTACGCTTTACAAAAATACCATTGGAAAATATATGCGATGAGTCTTGAATTTTTAATTTTTATTTTTATTTAGTAATCTTCTCGATAAATAAACTTTATTACTCGCGATTATATTATATGATTATATTATTATTTTCTCTTCTATAAAAATAAAGCAAGCGCCAATGGGTGGATTCTTATCGTCCAGAAAAGATCGGGATTCTGATCCCAATGAGCACGTATCCAGTAGCCAGAACGTTTCGGAGGTAAAGATTAATATTTACTCGTAATCTTTGGAATCTTTATCGGCCAATTATACGGGGTGTCTCTAGGAGGCCATGAAACTACCTGCCCCGTCGATACTCTTCATGGATATAAAGTGGAAACTTTATTTTCTCGGCATCGACGCCAAGGCGAAAAGGGTCAGTAGGGTCCCCTTACCTGGACCGTGCCAACGATTCGCGTCGTGTTTTTAGGGAAAAAACGTCAAGAAGATTTAGCTCGACGATGCACGAACGTCGGGACTTTTTGACGTTAACGCAAGATTTTCTCTTTCTCTCTTTCTCTATTATTTTTCTTTCTTCTCTTTTCTTCCCTGTCGACGCTGTCTTCCTCTTTCCTAAAGCATGATTTGTGTATCGTTATGCATCGTTGAGTCTGATGTTTGTAATTATTACCTGCGCCAGGATGCAATGATTCTCGAGTGTATCCTGGGAAATTTCTGCATCGCAGCTTTTGCGTGCGTGCTCATTTTGACAAGACAATAAATATATATTACTTAATTTGATAAACTTTTTGCTAGTTTCGCAGTGTTTCAAAAATATTAATAATTTATATATATAATTATTTATATTTAATAAGGAAGTGAAAATTAAATAAGTTTTCCGGTTCAAAGAGTATACATGAAAAACGGATAAGCAAGAAAAACTGTGTTTACATGAAAAGCAAAATTATTTAATAAACTCGCGTCTGAAAAAAATGTTCTGAATCTTAAATCAATGAAAGGACTCAACAAGAAAATGCCATTTTTGTTAGTTTAATTAGAAGAGTTTTTTTTCAGCGTTTTTTTTTATCTTTTTCCTATTGTATGTATATATTTTTATAAACATTGTTATGACAAAATAAAAATCATTCATATATTATGCAAGCAACGATCTCATCAAACCGCATGAATTGTTATTTTTTCGTTGAATCCTCGTGTTTCTCGAAAAATTACGAGGACCGTTACGAACGACGAGCAAGCTCGTAAAATAAAACAGGCTTGTTGTCTACCTGGAAACTTCGAAAGAAATTCCCGTTAGGAATTCTTTAAAACAATGCCAGGGTGACATCTCTCCATCTGCGACCCCCGATGGGAAAAATCCACGACGTGGATCTTCTCGAAATCTAATCTTGCAACCTTCTGACAAAATCTCAACATCGACCATGTGATTTGTGCATATTTTATTTTAGAAAATCTTCCCCCAGCAAAATATTACAATTGCTAAGATAGAATTTACGGTATATTATCATTTTGCATTTTTTAATCATTACATTTATCTCATACAGGAAAAATAATTATAGGTAGGGCAGCTTCGGTTACCAATGATTAGTACTGTGTATGACAGTTGCTTTAATTACATATTACATCGATAAGAGAAAAGCAGAGAGATATTCCAACACTAAGATCACCCTCCAATTGTATCGACATGTTCCACGTGTATCGCTCTGTGAAGACAGCTTACATCGCGCTGCATCGCGTATTGTTCTCGTCGGCGAAAGAGGTTGCCGAGTAGGTCTGAAACGAATGATAATGTGAGGGATATCGTATTAAAATCTGACGCTACCTAGAGACCCCGGCGCAACGAGTGTTGGGCGCCAAAATAGATGGACCTCGTTACAAATGGAATGGAGTTTATAATCAGTATCTCGGTGGTGGCATCTCCGTTGGTACTCTGTTGTCGAGGGCCCGCGGAGAGAGGCAGTGAAGAGATGAGAGGAGAAAGAGAGGAGAGAGAGAGAGAGAGGGAGAAGGAGAGGGTAAGGTAAGGAGGAGCCGAAGGAGAAGAGGCGAAGCAGACACGGCTGTTGGCGGTTCTTCTCTTCTGATTCTGGTTTCTCTCGGCTTCTCCCGTATACCCGTTTATATCTCTCTAACCGGTGCCCTTGCGTCTCCACCGCGCCCTTCTTCTCTCTTTCCTTCCCCGAATGCAGCCGTGGCATGCATCGCTGTGGCTGCTGCCACCTGCATACGAGAAACAAGTCCAACAATAAGATTATAATGGCTTGTGGGAATGCGTCGTATTTATCACTGGCCATTGTTTACTAGTGTCAGCTCGTGCTTTTTAAAATTGAACTCGTGCCCTCTCGCTACGTTATGCTACGCTAGGCAGAGAATAAGGCATTCTGCCAAGGTGCAAACAGTTATAAATGCAAACAGTGGTGTTTAATACAGCGCATAGTTGTTCCGCGTAATTTCACTCTTTGCCCTCTGATATAAGATATTATTTCCGTAAGCAGTTCTTATCTTTCTCAGCGATTTCACAACGCATTTCTTATTTGCCAATCGTTAAATCGAACGACTCTAGAATATAGAAGAAGAGCAATCTCTTCCTCGGTGACTTGTATCGTACCACGATATTTACATTTGCGGACCGTGGTGGTCAATCTCGGCCAACTAAAAAGGCGACAGCCGTGGTCCGTGATAAATATTACTTCGCGACGAGACTGGGCTCCTTAGCGAGACAGCAAGGAGTCGCGCGGGAGGAGGAACCACCAGGAGGCAACGAAGAAGATCAGCGAGGAACGAAGCGAGCAAGATGGAAAGGAGAGGACTGAAGAAAGAGAAAGAGAGTCGAGTAGAGCGAAGGTGCATCCTTTAGTGCATCTCGCACGCGCGTATTTGCATGCCGTCTGTGCGGAGTAAGTCGAAGGGGGCGTGGGGATCCACTCCATTGGCTCACCATCCGAGTAATGGTCGCTTAGCTACTCTCCACGAGGGTCCGTTGTGCCCCGTAGGCAACGGAGAGACCCCGATAATTCCTGCCGCGAACCCTCTCTCTCTCTCTCTCTCTCTCTCTCTCTCTCTCTCTCGTTCGCTTGCTCGCTCTCTCGCTCTCCTCTCTTCAGTTTCTCTACTTCGTCCATCCGTTCGCCGCTTTCCGCCTTCTCCGCCTCTTCTTCTACTTTGCTCCCTTCTTCCTTGTTCTCCAGTGCGCGCCTCGTCGCGCTCCATACCATCGGTATGCGCCGTGACTCGCGCTGTAAAATCCATTCGCGTAGCCCGGACTACGCCTACCGCACCGTGCGCCGCGGAATCCGCTCGCCGAAGTACGCCTACGTAATGCCCGCCACGTTTCCTGGAAGCGAGCTATCAAGCGCTAGGCGTTACGAAATGCCGCCTGTCAATTTGCAAGCGGAACGAATTATTTAGAGGTAGTATTTTTCTCTTATACGAGTTCGTAACGAGAAAGTATTTGATGTATCAGCTGTACTTGGAGACATTTTGAAAATATTGAAAATATTGTATTTAGACTTGACTTATCGCGGACGCGAAACTTTGGCAGCCATCCGTTATTGAATTCAGCCGTGATGTCACGTTTATTAGTAATCTGAATATAGATAATGGAATGCTACGCAATATTGTCGGTCGAAAATAATTCGACCGAGCAATTTAGGATTTTGCCAAGCCTCTTCCGTGTATAAGTTCGCCCAAACTCGTTGCCGTCTGTCGCGCTGACTCGCACAGAAATTGGGTTCACGCTCGCGCAAGCCCGCTAATTAGCTGAGCTGAACCGAGCCGGCCAAATGACTCGGTGGTCCCACGAACGGTCCCATATGCCGACCTCGTCCGGAGCTAGATTAAAATCTTAGTTCCCTTCTCCGTCTTTCTCTTTCCTTCGCTCTTCGCAACTGCAACTTCGTTTCCTCGTGGGCCCACGATTCCGATGAGCGTAAAACGCCAGAGACGAGAGTAATTCCGCCGCGTGCGTGCGTGCATGCGTGCGTGTATGCACGCCATCATGTTGCGCGCACGGTTATGCGTTCACGACCCTGGATGCGTTTTGTGATCCAGATCGAGGGGATCGTTATCTCTCCCGTTCGGACTGGCCCGGCCGTCATGCCTCGCTCGTCGCAGAAAACCATGTCTCACCTGGTTTCTTCTCTCGGTACCGCCTTCGTCAACCCACTCGTTTCTCGCGCCGTTCGTGTCATCGAACGTGTCGTCCGCGGCGAGACGAGTAGACGACTTCATACGGAAGTCCGTCGCTCTGACTTCTCGCGCCACAACAGGTGCACGCTTCCCCGTATTATTTCGCGATCTTTAATTTATAGCGATTTGAGGTACGGTACCCTGCGAATATACCGATAAAGAGTACAATTATGTGTGATTACTGGCGATTATGTAAAGTACTTTCGGCGATATAAAACTTGCGGTAAACAACTAGGTACGCTTATAAAAGACACGATGTTAAAGTTATAACAAAATTTTCTTTATTTTTTGTAAAATATTTTCTGTAAAACATTTCTGGAAATTGGAAAAATTTTATATTATTTCCTAGAAATATTATTTTATACAGAAAGAATAGTTTTGCTGATGAAGTATTTAAAAATTTAGTTATATATGGATTTAAAAATAATTTTGTTTGACAATCAAAATAATTATGTATAGAACATTTAAGTCGATTGCTAGAATGTCAAAATTTTTTGTTATACTTGAGCATCTTATACAATTATTTGATATTTCAACAAAATTATTTTTACAGAGTTGCCACTTGGAAAACTGGCAAAACCAGGAAAAGTTAGGGAAATTGAAATTGGAGAATCGAGAAAAGTCAGAAAAAAATTAAACAATAAATGAAAACACGGGCAATTAAGAATCTAAATTCGCAGTAATTGGAGTGATTATATCAATATATTTCTCAGTACTACACACACA
>Ga0157363_1005602_pt1 | contig 11726 bp, 9 predicted proteins | sample AttsexASBM1_FD_111477 | JGI IMG/M metagenome (GOLD analysis project Ga0157363, IMG submission 111477) | Fungus gardens microbial communities from leaf cutter ant in Ribeirão Preto, State of São Paulo, Brazil - Atta sexdens ASBM1 | ecosystem: Host-associated > Fungi > Mycelium > Unclassified ...
CTCGAAAGATGAGGAATTTTTTTGGCGTGATATACACAAATTGCCCGAAAGATGGGAAAAATGTATAGTTAGCGAGGGCAAGTACTTTGAATAAATTTGTTTTTGCTTCCTAGGAAAAAAAAAATGTGTTTTTCTGACTAAAAAACAATGGATTTAAGCTTATACACCCCCTACTTCTTCCTCCTTATCTTTAAATTGATTAAGAATTTTTCTTATTTATTATATTTTTTCTTATTTTCTTATTTATCTTATCAATTTTAACTTTTACCATCTCGAATTACATATTTATGAAATTTATTTATTAATTATATTTTTAATGAATTTAAAATCCTAACTACTCTTTTTCTAATATTATTATTTTTATAAGACTTATCTTATTTATTTTTTTTAATAATTTTTTAGGGCTTTTCCCTTATATCTTTACCGCTTCAAGTCACATAAGATTTTGTCTTTCTTATCACTTAGACTTTGAACTGGGACTAATATTATACAGAATTATAAATTACTTAAATAACTTATTAATCCATTTACCCCATCCGGAACTTCTTTTATACTAATACCACTTATAGTTATTATTGAATCGATTAGTTTAATTATTCGCCCTTTAACTTTATCTATTCGTTTAACTGCAAACATAATTGCAGGCCATTTACTTTTAATCCTTCTAGGTTGCTCAGGATTAAATATTTCAAATTCATTTATACTTTCCATCTTAATTTCTACACAAATTTTACTTTATATCCTTGAAATTTCAGTATCCATAATTCAAGCTTATGTATTCTCCATTTTATCAATCTTATATAGAAGGGAAACTTAACTCTCTACACCTGTATAATATTAATCTCTATTTTTAATTATTAATTTTATGACAAATCATAATTATAATCACCCTTTCCATTTAGTTATTCCTAGTCCCTGTCCTTTAATTATTTCTTTTAGTATTTTTAATAATCTACTTTGTACTGTTAGATGATTCCATAATTTTTATACCCCTATTCTATCACTCTCAATCCCAGATACTTTAATTTGTATATATTTATGATGACGAGATGTATTACGTGAAGCTACTTACCAAGGATGTCATTCTATTGATGTTTATAAAAATAGGAATAATTTTATTTATTATTTCAGAAATTTTCTTTTTTATTTCTTTTTTCTGAGCATACTTTCACTCTTCATTAGCCCCCAGAATTGAAATTGGCCAATCATGACCTTCTAAAGGCATTATTCCATTTAATCCTTTTGATATTCTACTCCTTAATACTATTATTTTAGTCTCAGGCTTAACAGTTACCATGCCCTGATTAACAAAAATATAAATGAAACAAAAAAAAGTCTTTTAATAACAATTATCCTCGAAATTTATTTTTCCCTTCTTCAACTAATGGAATACATCAATGCCTCTTTTACTATAGCTGACTTAATTTATCAACTTTTTTTATTGCTACTGGTTTTCATAGAATTCATGTAATTATCGGAACCCTATTCCTCTCAGTATGTCTAACTCGACTTTATAAAATACATTTTTCATCATACCATCATTTTGGATTTGAAGCAGCATCCTGATATTGACATTTTGTAGATGTAGTTTACTATTCTTATTCATCTCTATTTACTGATGAAGATTTTAAAATAATTTACAGCATTTCACTTATTTTATTTATTTCTTCCAAAACTAAATTTTACTTTCAAATATATTTTAAATAATTAATTTCCCTCACCTCTTAAACTCTTTCTTCCTTATATATATATATATATATTTATATTAACTAATACTTATTTTATTTATATAGTATAAAAATTATTACATTTAATTTCCAATTAAAAAATTTAAATAAATTAATATAAATAATCATAAATATTATTTTATTCATCATTTTTTTATTTATATTATCTTTCATCTTATTTTTTATTAATTTTATTATCTCCAAAAAACTATTTTAAATCAAGAAAAAATATCCCTATTTGAATGCGAATTTAACTCATCATCTAGGGCCGATTACCTTTTAGAACTCAATTTTTTATTATTAGACTAATCTTTTTAATTTTCGATATTGAAATTGCTCTTCTTCTTCCATTAATTTTTATATCAATTTTAATCCATTTATTATTTCTTATTCATTTACATTTCTATTCATTCTAATTATTGACCTTTACATTGAATATAATGAATACTCCCTAGATTGAAAAATAATTTAATAATAAAATAAAATAATGAAAATCTCCATCCTTCGAAAATAAACTTTTAACTTTTATTTTACTCTTTTAACATCTAATTAAAATTTTTCTATTAAGGATATTAGTTAATAGTCTATAACATTTTAATTGCATTAAAAAATAATATTTAATATATATATCTTAAAAATAATACTCATTTTTAATTACAATTAATCCCCTATTTTCCTCTTCCCTAACAAAACTACCTACCTTACTTAAATTAAATCCCCCTAATATTCTCTTCTCAGTATCATCCTATAAACACATTTAATAACTAAAATCTATCACCGCTCCACCATAATCATTTTTATTAATCCTGCCTTTCTTTCATATAATTCTTAAAGTAATATTTACACTTTAACTTCGAATTAAACTATTGATTTAATTTTATAAATCTAAGAATTTTATTATTATAATAATAATAATTATTATATTTTCACCTTAATCTCATTATAAATAAATAAATAAATAAATTTTTATTCAATCCCATTACCTATAAATTACTATTTTCTATCTACACTTATTTACATATATTCTCTTCTCTACCCTCTTTGTTTCCCTCTTTCCTTTCTTCTTATCTCACTTTTATCTATTCCTTAATCTTAATTAAAACCAAATAAGAGATGATATTATTGTTAATAATATCATTGAATATATAATTTTCTAGTTGAAGTAAATAAAAATGAACTTCTAATTCATTATATGGAATTCATTTTATGGAAATTTTATCCATATTACTTTTTAAATATAGTTTTAAAAAAACATTATATTTTCATTATAAAAATAATTTAATTTTCTAATTTATTTAAAAATTTTAAATAAAAATTTTCTTAATATCTTCAATATTATACTTTAATTATAAGCTATTTAAATAAAATAAATTTTTAAATAAATATAAATACTCTAAAATAAACAAAAATAAATATAAACATATAAACATATAATAAATATATAACTTATAATTAATATAATTAAATTTTTTTCCTATAAATCTAATAATAAAAATCTTTCTTATAAATTCTACTCAACTTTTATCTAATTCAAAAACTATCACTCCATACATATTTACTGGCTTATAAACTAATCTATATACTTTAGTCAAAAACCATATAGATCTAAAAAAATATATATAACTTCAAATAAATAATATAACTTCAAAAATTTTCTTACAATAATTATTATACCTATAACTAAAACTCCAATTAAATAACTTACTAAAGTAATTAATTTTTCTAAAGAAGATAAATAAACTACATAATAATTAAAATGAAAAATCCAATTTACTAAAGATCCTACTATAATCCTTAATAACATTATAATAACTATAGATATATTAATTAATTTATCTTTTTTCACACATATATAACTATAAAATTTTAATCTTCTGTTAAAAAATAAATAATAAAAAAATCGTAATGAATAAGATACAGTTAACGATAATGACATAATTACTAACACAAACATAAATATATTTAATCCCCTTCTTCCATAAATAATTTCTATAATTAAATTTTCTATAAAATCCAGCCATAAAAGGCACTCCTCTTAAAGCCATCCTAGAAATTAATCTTATTATCACATAAGGAATCACTTCATTTAAATTTCCTAATAATCGAATATCCTGAGTATTCTTTATTAAATGAATTACAGCACCTGCAGCCATAAATAACATAGACTTAAAAATTGCATGAACTAATAAAAGATAATAAGCTATTATCCTAAACCCAAATCTTAAAATTATCATTATTAATCCTAACTGCCTCAAAGTTGACAATGCAATAATTTTTTTAAAATTATTCTTAAAATTAGTCATAAACATAGTAAGAATAGGAATAAAACTTAAAACTACTCTCACATCTGTTTCTATTGAAAAACTATTAAAACGAATTATTAAGTACACTCCAGCAGTTACTAAAGTTGAAGAATGCACTAAAGCTGATACAGGAATTGAGGTAGCTATAGCTAAAGGTAATCATATAGAAAAGGGAATTTGACCTCTCTTATTTAGTAATAACAGCTAATATTATTAGTAACATTAACTCTAACTCACCCTTAAATATTACTAAATCCCATCTTCCAACTATTATTATTATCCTAATTGCTATTAAAATTCCTACATCTCCAATTCGATTGCATAACACCGTAACTATCCCAGAATTATAAGATATATAATTATGATAATAAATAACTAAACAATACTATTTCTAACCCATCTCAACCAACTAAAATCCTAATTACATTAGGACTAATTACTATCAAACTATTGATAAAATAAATAATAATAATAAAATAATTAAACCGAGTAATATACTTCTCCATACTTATATAGGTTACTCTATATAATATAATATTCTATAATATAATTATCGAAGAAATTAATATAATAAATCTAATAAATAATATAGAAACTCAATCAATTAATATAATAAATTTTAAATTTATAGCAACTCAAAAATTATTCACTCTAAAATAACTATTAAATCTAAATAATAAAAGCTTATTCTTATTACCCCTAAAATAATAAATACCCAAAACATATATATAAAAAATAATATATTTAAAATAATTTAAGACTCTTTCTTCTAACTTTTAAAGTATCTTTTATTCCACAAATTAATATTTTTTTTAAACTACTTAAATTAACCCCTCCTACTTATTATACTAATTAATACACCTTCTTAATATTTTTAATTTCTTAACTCTAAACCTTCCTACTAATTTAATCTAACAATTTTCCCTATCTTCTATTTTCACCTAACATTTACTTCTTTATCTCCTTTTACCCCCCCCCCCAAATTATAAAATTAAATTTAATAAATATATCAATAAAGGAAAAAAATGTATAACTAAAATCATATACTCTTTAAAACTTGAATCATAAACTTTATTTTCATAATAAATATTTATCTCATGATAAACATATGAAAATAAATATAATAAATAAGCACTCCTAAAAAAACAAACCAATATTAAATACATTATTATCCCTATGTTCCAATTAACAATTCTTATTAATATTAACATTTCCCCAATAAAATTTAATGATAAAGGAAAAGAAAAATTTATAATACAAAATAAAAATTACCATATAATAACTATAGGTAAATTTCTTACTATACCTTTATTTAAAAATAATAACCGCCTCCCCGATCGCTCATAATATTTATTATATAAAACATCCCTGAAGAACATAACCCATGAGAAATTATCATTACATACCTTCCTAATATCCCTTTATAAAAAGTTATTAACCTACATAACATTAAATTTATATAAACTACTGACGAATAAGTTACTATTCTAAACACAACTAAACACAAAACTCCTACAATAATTGTCCCAATAATTCTTATTCTGAAAATAATATATCCATATTTAATTCCAACTTTATACTATATCTCTATTAATCGAATTAATCCGTATCTTCCTATTTTTAATAACGCCAGCTAAAACTATTGATCCATATACTGGAGCTTCTACATGAGCTTTAGGCAACCAAACATGAAATAAATAAATAGGTATTTTGATAAAAAAAGCTATATAAATTATTAAAAATCCCCAAAAAGTAAAATTATACCTACCCATGATTCTCATTATTAATCTAAATTTCACAGTCATACCATACATATATAAATATATGTATGTATATTAATAAATTTAAATCTATTTAATTAAATTAAATCTATAAATATAAAAAATATAATTAACACTATTAATATATTAATAAAAATTAATAATTTTACTTCTCTACTTTCATTGAAACACAAATATTAAACTTAAAATCCAAAATCTCAATATTACTAATATTATTGAATAATAATTATACCCCAATCTTATTAATATTAAATCATTCAGTATCTTTATACATATATATAAAAATTAATAAAAACCCAAACAAATAACACAAATTATAATAAAATATAATTATACTATTATACATAACTATAAAATTCATAAATATGACTACTATAATAAATTTTATCATATAAAATAAAATTTTTTACTATTTACATAAATAAATATTAATTATTAAATATTTAATTTAAATAACTAAATAACTAAATAAAATAAATTTTTCCAAACCATTAATTATATTATATTAATAAAATAAAATAAAATAAAATCTACTTTTTATCTTATTTTATAAAAATTATATTAATATTCCTTCTATTCAATATAATATAACATCATATAAATAATGTTACAAAAAAAAATAAAAAAAATAAAAAAAAAATCTTTATCAAACAAAATAAATAAAACTATAATTTAAGAAACTAAATAAAAATTATCAACTAACTTAATTTTAAAATTTTCTAAAATTAAATATATAATTCATTACCACTAAATCGAACAATTATAACTAATAACCCTAATCCTAACACTCTCATCACTAAATCGAACAATTATAACTAATAACCCTAATCCTAACACTCTCACAAACACTAAAAATTAAATAATAAACTAAATAAAATTCTATTCTTACTTCTACTATTATAATATAAATAATTATTGATATATTTACTACTAATAAACTCTACTATTATTAATATAATTAATATATGCTTATATATTGATACTAATAATATTAAAGAAATCAAAAAACTTGTATATAAATTATAATATCTAAAAAAATGTTTTATAGTTTAATAATAAAATATTAATTTTGTAAATTAAAGATAAAGTAAATTCTTCTTATTAAAATAATATTAAAAATTAAAAAAATATATATTCTCATACATACCTTTAATCTCCAAATTAATATTCTCTCTCAAACTATTTTTTGAACTTATCTTATCTCTTCTTACCAATCAACCAAACTCAACCAACTTTCTTTCTTATTTTCTTACTCCTTTATCTATCTTTTACTTACTTATGACTAAATTTTCTAATATTTTTTTATTAATTATCTTTTCTTTATTATTACTTTTTACCCTAATTATATTAATTAATTCATTTAATATCAGTTCTATAATTATTTTATTAATAATTTACTCTTTATTAATTTTTATTAATTTATCTTTCTGATCAAAAAATTATATATATTCAATCTTATTCCTTACTTTAATTAGAGGATTACTTATTATCTTTTTATATTTTACAAGACTAATCTCCAACATAAAAATAATTTTTACATTAAACCTATACTTATACTAACATTCTTAATAAACACAATCCTATTCTTCTCTATAAATTTTACAAATTTCTCTCTTCTTTCTAATAATAAATTTCACTTAATTTTTTTTAAATTCTAATATTTCCCATACAAATTTTATTATCAACACTAATAAAAAAATATTCGAAAATATTTTTAATATATATTTATACCCCTGTAATAACTGTACTTTTCTTTGTATATTATTTTTATTAATAGCTACATTTATAATTATTAAAATTTGTTCAATTAAATCCTCTTCTTTGCGAAAAATTAATTAAATTTCTTAGATAAAACAATAAATAGCTATATCAATCAAAATTATCAAATAAAATTATTAATACTAATAATAAATCATATTTTAAAATCTTCTCTAATATTATCTTTCTTTCCTCCTTCCTACATCTATATTTCTTCCTACTTTTCTCACTTACACCACAATTCACAACTTTAAATGTTAGTATATTTACTAACTTTAAATTATTACAAAATATAAAAATTTAAAAATATTAAATTAATTATTAAATTATATTATATATAAATCCTTTATCTTATTAAATTTTATTATAATATTATTTAAAATATTTTATTTATTATTTTATTTTTAATTATAAATAATCATTAATTTACATCTTACATTCATTACTCATATTTTATATAATAAAAATTAATACAATTTTCTATATTAAATGAAATATTACCATATTTATTAATTTATTAATAAATATTATTTTTCTTACTTTCCTATATCTATTAAAATAAAAATATGAAAAAAATTACTAAAATAATCAATCATTTTATAATTAACCTTCCCTTTCCTGTTAATATCTCCTACTGATGAAACTTCGGCTCCTTACTTGGAATTTTTCTCTTAATTTAAATCATCAGTAGACTTTTTCTCTCAATCCTTACTGCTCTAATATTTCAATTGCCTTCAATAGAATTATTCATATTATCCAAAATGTACCTAATGGCTGAATCATACGTAATATTCATATAAATGGAGCTTCTTTTTTCTTTATTTGCATATACCTACACATTGGGCGAAACATTTATTATAACTCTTTTAACTTAACATACACTTGAATATCTGGCGTAACAGTTTTCTTACTTTCAATAGCTACAACCTTCCTTGGCTACTCCCCTGAGGACAAATATCATTCTGAGGAGCTACAGTAATTACCAACCTTATCAACTATCCCGTACATTGGAAATATACTAATTATATGAATTTGAGGTGGATTTTCAATCAATAATTCTATACTAAATCGAATTTTCTCCTTTCACTTTATTCTGCCTTTCATCATTCTCTTATTTATTATATTCCACTTATTCTTTCTACATTTTACAGGATCTTCAAATCCTACAGGAATAAATAAAAATCTTTATAAAATCCCATTCCACTCCCACTTTACCTTTAAAGATTTATTAGACTTTAATGTAATATTATCTATTTTTCTTATTGTTATTCTTCAGTACCTCTATATATTTAGGGACCCTGACAATTTTACTCCTGCAAATCCCTTAGTTACACCTACTCATATTCAATCTGAATGATACTTCCTTTTTGCTTACGCTATTCTCCGATCTATCCCTAATAAATTTGGGAGGGTAATTGCCCTAACTATATTAATTTTAATTTTATACACCCTCCCCCTTAAATTCATTTACTCTAATCCTTCATCTATAATTCTATCTAATCAACTAATATTTTGAATATTTATTAATACAATTATTCTCTTAACTTGGATAGGCGCCCAATTAATTGAGGATCCTTACATTCTTATTAGCCAAATCCTCACTATAACTTACTTCTTATTTTTTGTTCTCTTACCCCTAAACTATAAAATATGAAAATTTATTATTTATTTATAAATTTCTTTCTTTATCCTCCCTCTCTTCTCTCTCTCTCTTTTTCTCCCTAATTAATAATTATTAACTAACTTAAATCACTTAAATCATATATTTACCTTTAATTTCCAACTTCTCTATTCCCATTACATTATCTTAAATTTAAATTTCTCCTGTTACACTACTACCTTGATCAAAAAGTTGCCAGAATTCATTCAGAAAATTCAAAATACAAGTTTTATTCATCAAAAATAATATTGTCCCCTTCAAAGTACTCCCCATTGCAACGCACTTATGCCAGCTTGATCCAGCTCTCGAAACATTTCTGGAACTTTATTGTCAGTATAGCCATCAGAGCCGTCTTCAATTTTTTCATTACCTCCTTTCGACTGTTAAAACGCGTTCTCCGTAATGGTTTTTTGACTCGATCGAACAGAAAAAAATCGCAGAGAGCCATATCAGGCTCTCGAATTCGTTGGCTATTGGATGGTATTCGTTTCGTTCTTGGTCAAAAATTCACGAATTATGATGGCACTATGAGACGGTGCGTTATCATGGTACAAATTCAACTCCATTTTTAAAACTATAAAAAATCGAATATACGTGGGTAGATGCACTCACGGCGTAACTTTTACAAATGTCAAGCTATGGTGATAAAATTTGGTGGGAATGTCAATGATAGATGTGGCAACTTAACCAAAAAAACAGAACTCAAATCAACTAACTCAGAGCATCACCTAGTGATAATTCCGGGAACTTTTTGATCAAAATAGTATATTCTAACAAACTTCCCTTCCCTCATTAATAATTTTATACACATTTTATCTGCACAATTTTCCCTACATTATTAATTATAAATTATCTTATTATTTTTAATTTATAATTAAATATTTATTACTATTATTATTTATATATTGTCTCCTTAAATTATTTATTTAAATGTCTATAATAACTTACCTTAACAATTTTTTTATCTCAAAAATTTATTTTACCCTAAAAATTTGTTTTTATATATTATTTCAACATTTTAATATATTTCAAATTAATGATCTTGAATAAGTTTATGTTTTGAAAACATATTAAAGAAATTTAAATTTTCTATTAATTTATTAATTATTATAATTATATTCACTAACACTATATTATTCTTACTTTTATTATTCATCTTAAACTAATTTTACTCAACTTTATATATTTTTATTAATTAACTATAAAATAATTTTCTTAATAATAATATTATATAAATTCACTTAATAACCTATAATGACACTACCCCCCCTCCCCTTAACTTAACTTAATTTCTTCTCTAATATTTTAATTTATATTCTTCCTTTACCTCATTTTATTTTAACTTTTATCATATATAAATTCATCATTTTAATTTAACTTACCATATTTTTCAAAATAATCTTTCAATAAAATACTAATTATCATTAACTTTTATTTTATTTTACTTATAATACTTTTAATTTATATACTCATATTTTATATACTCATATTTATATACTCATATTTATATACTCATATTCTTAAAGCTAACCTTCAATTATTATTCTTAAAATACTATTATACTTCTTCTTTATCTTCTTCTTCTTTATCTTTAATTCTTTCCCCCATACATTACTTATATCACTCCCTCTCTGTTCCTACAAAAATACAAATATAAACTTAAATATCAAAATAAAAATTATGTAATTTAAAATAAAAGATAAAATAATCTTTCAACATAAATATATTAATTTATCATACCGTATTCGTGGTAATACCCCATTATATTAAAATAATTAAAAATACTATTAAATTAATATACAACCATGCCCATCTTAAATTAATTAAATTAGTAAACATCCCCACTATTAAATACCTACAAAAAATAATTATACCATACTCAGTTATAAAAATCAAAGCAAAAACCCCACTAAAATATTCTACGTTAAAATCTGAAACTAACTCTGACTCACCCTCTACAAAATCTATCGGCCTACGATTCAATTCTGCTAACACTCTTACAAAAAATACTAAAAATAACGGACTTAATATTAACCCATATCACATATATCTGCCATTTCATAAAATCCAAAAAAGAAGATCTCTCCCTTAAAATTATCAACATCAAAAAAATCATAATTAATCTAACCTCATATGATAGAGATTATGCAATAGTTCGCACAGTCCCTATCAAAAAATATATAGAGTTAGAAAATCACCCCATAAACATAAATATATAACCCATAATTGTTAAAATAATGTTAAAATAATAATTAGAATTAATAAAGAATAATTTAAATAATAAATATTAGTAATATATCCATAAACTAACCAATTTCTTATTATTAATATGAACAAAATAACAGGACAAATATAATATACATAATAATTTGATTTATAAATATTAGGTACAACTGCTTCCGCCGTTTTCCTATAGATGGCTTTAGCGGTAAGTGGTGGTCGAAATAAATAGATCATAGACGTCATACAATAAACTTGGGCATCTGTCAACATAATC
>Ga0157363_1005603_pt1 | contig 11726 bp, 6 predicted proteins | sample AttsexASBM1_FD_111477 | JGI IMG/M metagenome (GOLD analysis project Ga0157363, IMG submission 111477) | Fungus gardens microbial communities from leaf cutter ant in Ribeirão Preto, State of São Paulo, Brazil - Atta sexdens ASBM1 | ecosystem: Host-associated > Fungi > Mycelium > Unclassified ...
ACGTAATCGAATTAACCGACCAAAACTCACCGCATTCTTTCAAAATTATGCCTCTTATGATGATCATTTATTGCAGACAATATTAAAACATTGCTTAACGTTGCGGATCTCTTAATATCTTTGAGCTGTATTATATTTTTGAACGTCAAACTCAACGTAAACAATGCAAACAGTATTTATCGATTTAAATTCGAAAAAATATTTCTTGTTTAAGAATTCCTTGTAATAATTCTTTACAATAAAAGGAAATTATTTTCTATAAACATTTCTATCAACATTTCCCAGTTTTTCTACAATCAGCATTGCAAATTTATATTGCATATGCATATTTATAACGACGATCTAGTTGTGAAGAATGTTGATTTCTTACAGACTGACAACATATCTTTGCTCGTCCCGCTCTTTCACGCTCGTTGCATTTTCCTCTATGTCAGCTGAGTAACGGATCAGAACACAAATACCAGTAACCGGCACAGCGATGTCCGATCTACGCGTGTGCGTAAGCGTTCGCCCGTCTCTGTCGTGCAGCGGCATTGAACCTACCTTGAATTCACGTTCGAATGGAACGTGGGCGGACTGGTCAGTTTTCTGTAGAAGTGGGTCAATCACGGTCATCGAGCCGCGTGACTTACAGTGATTTTTCCGTTCCTGTCGTCCTCCGATTCGGTTGATTTTCGTGTAATCGTTTTCATTGAGTGGCAATGACATGACTATTCGCGAATCATTACCTTTCATACACGGAAAGAAGAATTTCGTTGAAATATTGAAAAATTTAACTATTTAGATACAAATCTAATTTTGTTGGATAATCAAAATAATTATATAAAACGCTTTCAAACTGGTTGCTAAAATGTCAAAACTTTTTACGGCGTTGCTCATATTAAGCATTCTGCATGATAAGACATTTTCAAATCATATAATATATGTACTTAAAAGTTTTAGATACTTCAGCAAAACTGTTTATTCCATGCTATATTGTGTTCAATTAATATGCTCATGCACATGCAATACGACATTTAATCTCTTCTCGTATAAACCCAATTTTATGATGTCATTTCTATAGCTATAACAATCATATGATAATATGGTGACATGGATCTTTTCGATGACTTCTTTGCGATCACGCGAGACTTCTGTACCCAAATAATGTTTGTCACGATCAGATAAAGCACTTTCCTACAATGAACTATGCCGCGAGTGAAATTTTTCGCGTGGGCGTACACTTACGCACACACGCACACACGCTTACGCACTCCCGTATGATCTGGCACCGCTTGAAATTCCACCAGCTACATAAAGGCTTCGTCAACTTTCTTTCATGCTGATGACTAACTAACGTGTCACTTCCGCCAGCATATATTTTCTACGCGAAAGAGTGACCGGGCGTTCAAAACTTTTTGGACGAGTCTGAGCCTGACCAACTGACCCGGTAGCGCAAGCATTGGGACCGCAAACAATTTTACGGTTGATTTTCACTAGCCACGAAACGTCGATCCGACAAGCCGGCAAAAGAAAGTAAACAGTCATTGAAAAACTATGACGCTTTAACGACCTGTTCATGTCAGTTTAGAGTACACAAACTACATTAGTCTGTCTGTCGTATGTCACTGTCATTCTTGCTATTACTGATTTATATTATATGCATATTAAGCAACTTGCCTGTTAAAATAAAACGCAAATCTCAATTGGACGTTTAATTTCGTAGCGGACATCTCCAATTTCTATTTTATATCATAAAATCTCTCTATCTCTTTCCTTCATACTCTCGTCTAAACTTGGCGTAATGTTAATTCAACAACGTAAAGTCTCGCGTTTACCACGCTAAGTAATCTGTCACTTTCTTTGGCGGTGTACACATAAAGTATACCGGGAATACTGTTCATAGATTTTCCATATTTATATTGAGAACACGCCTGATCCATCCAAACATCTCGGGTCAAGCATGATCGTTTAATCATACCAAGTTGGAGCATCCTGGAATGTTTACGGCAATTTCGTTAGGCCAAAGACCTCAGAGAAAAAGAAAGAGAAAAAAGTGGTGGCAGAGGCAGAGAGAGAGAGAGAGAAAGAGAGAGAGAGAGAGAGAAAGAGAGAGAGAGAGAATGTGAGGTGTCTTAGAGGGAAACGGGCTGTTACATTAGGCTATGACTGTGACCCACATTTGGATCGGGCAACTAGCCCATACATTGAAACTTAACGGTACCGAGATGCTTCGCCTCGCCTGACATCAATTCGTTCGTTCCCCGATATAATGCGGCATATGCTTTATGTAGCCGGCGTACATGCATTAGCATTTTACAATCAATCGTTGATTTAAAATCATGAAAGAATTCAAATTTGGAGATCATTCTCAACGAGAATTACGATCCCGTTAAAATTTTTAATGATCAAAGATGATGTTTGTTGCACACGAGTTGCGCGCTATGACATCTTACTCTGATCTTTGCTTGAATAACGTCGATGAACTGCACATTTTATTTCATTCTTTAAAAAATTGATTTATTTATTTAATTTAAATTGCCACTGCATCTTTTTTCTTTGTATTCTCTATAGTCTTAATGCAATAATATCCGTTTTTGGCCGAAAGTTGTTATTTTGGAGTGAAGAGCATGTTTCTTCATCTTCCTCTGACGCGCGTTGCCTCTTTCGTAGCTAACTGTATCGCACGACCGTATGAATCATTGTCAAAGCAGACTTCTGTCATTCCGTTATACGCCTCTGATATTCGCGACTTTTTAAAAATTTTATGTGACATCTGTTTGTTTATCCACTTTCCGTTCTGTCGACACATAATGCGCTAAAGACCCAGAAAAGATTCCTGTTATCTGATTAATGCATATGTGATCTTCAATTTTTTATCGGTAGCAACAACTGTTTTAAGATCCAATAGATTCAATACAGATGATATCTATAGACTTATAACAAATTTGATAAATATTGTCAACAAGCTAACAATTTCTATATTAATAAAATATCACAATTATTATTTTATTTACATATCCGCTTGATATTGGCCCTTATAGAGCTTTTCAATATATGAATCAATTATGCAATTATCTCGCGTCTCCTACCATAGGGATCGCAGTTGAACGAGCAAAATCATTAAGAGAAAATTATAAGCAGATACGTTAACGATACGAGAGCAAAGTGTTACGGGCAGGAATGTAGAACGTACATCGTGAATGAACAGTTATTATAGACACCGGGTGAAGGTTGATATATATATACTTCTCAGTGGAGATCAGAAAACACGGAAGCGTTTATCTAACCACCGTTGACGGCCATTCCGAGGAAGAATTACATCTTGCGGCATCACGTAATATTTTATTTTATAGAAGTTTTTCTTCCTGTGGTAAAGAAGTCTTTACTTTCGCATTAATGTGTGAGATAATCGAACGGAAGAATTCTGATCTATCGCTTGAGAAAATCACGTATGAGATATCGTGACGGCAAGTTCCGGCGAATCATGTTTATGAAGCTCATTAGATGAGAGAAAAGACTACTGTGTAAAAAGATATTAATACGATTCTGAGGACGCAAGTCAAGAATTAAATGGCATTTTAGTAATAGCATATAAATAATATTTATAATGCCTCTCTTCAATGCCATTCTCGATTACATCCGGTTTTTTAAAAAATGATTTTTTAAAATTCTTGTTTACTTCAATTGCTTATAACTTTTTTATTAATAAAGATATATATATATATATATTTTTGCTCGATATCATTGCATTTATTAACTGGTATTTAGTATCGAAAAAAAATTTGTTACAGCCAAGTAAACACTAATTAAAAATAATAACATCAATGTGTTACAATTTTATACTCAATATAAATGTAATATAACCATATGTGTTACATAATAGTTACATTCTGGAGTGTAAAATTTCAAATTATAAACATTGATAATAAACAAAATTGATGTTATGTTTAGTTTGTTGTTTATGTTGTGAATGTTTATTTTTGAAAATTATAAGCAAAGTTGAATTGGATATGTAATGTAATGTAAATACATACATTGTGTTGTATTTATGACAAAACGGTATAATGTGGCATCGAAGAGTTAAAATAACTCATTTAAGAAAAAAAAAAACGTTTAATGGAATTGGTCGGAAATCGGCTTGTCATAGATGAACGTAATGATGGAATTTCTTCGTTCTTACAGGTACGGGAAGAAATATCAGACACTTGCCCTGCGTGTCACGCAGGAGCGGTGAGACCGGTGTGTGCATGTTTGCGTTTACTTGTGCGAAAGCAAATGGCACGCATCTTGGTACCTGCATCGATCGTTTCTACTTCGGTAGCTGCTGCAAGATTGACGACGAGCCGGACATCTTTCCGCAAGACAACAGCATCGATGATAGCCCGCCGGCGCCAAGGCCATTTATCACGACCCACAGGCCTACCGGGAGCAGCAGCATACCGGAGTACTTCACGAAGCCCAAGCCGACCGATGAAAAGAAACCAGTCGAAGCTTCACAAATCACGGCAAGTAGATGATCGCTAATGAAACAGCGAACTGGCTTAGCACGTTTCGCCATGTGTCAGTAGAAATGAGCGGTGTGACAGCTGGAGTTCCTAGAGCCGGTTCGATGGAACTGAAGTAATGTCCTTCGCGTATAACTATAGCCTGTCAAATCATCCACAGTGAACTTAATGGATTAATAATAAATAATGCGCTTGCTTTTTATTTAAGATAATATGTGATACTGCGTAACTCCATCTTATTTTGTAAAATTTAGTTTTAAAAAAAGAAATAAGTTTTCAGATGACAATAATGATAAAAAGCGGTAGTTTGGAATTACAATTACGCGAAAAGAAATGATGAAGACGTTTTCTCAGCTCATTCGGATATGTAATAACTTTCTCTAAATGAGGTCATCAAGATAAATACAGTAGCTCGTGTGATCTCACAATTGATTCATGCAGGATTAAAGAAAGTTTTGCATTGCGCTTAATGATCAGTAAGTCATATGTGTGTAACTTGTAAATATGCAGGAATAATGTAATTTTGTTGAGGATATATATATATATATATATATAGATATGTATAACAATTGGCATATTAAATCAAATCGCTGAATAAAAATGTTTGATTTAATTAACAAAATGTGTATAAAGTGATAATCTTTATTTAAGATAAATTGAATTTAAAATACATACCAGAATAATCTTTTTAATTAATTAAAGATAAGTTAATTCTATTAATCAGTCAATGTTGCTTTTAAAAGATTAATTTACTAATTCTACTACAATGCCATCTACAATAATAATTAATTTAATAATTTAATAATTTTGTAGACAATATCTGGATTTTTGAATACGCAAAGCACGCAGACTTCAGCAAATACGATGAGAGAGACGACGAAGTTCGTGACAAAGAAGCCAACGATCACAACAATAGAAACGACAACGCAGACTACTCGCCTCTCGACATTCCAAACCGTGCAAAACGCTGCCGGACTTAGTACGGAAGCTACGTTGAAGGCAACCAACAATACTGTAAATATTCCAGCACATATATCGTCAAGTATAACGAGACAACCTACGAAACCAACCATTTTGGATTCTACCCTCCGACCTAGCACTCTAAATTTAACGAAACTGACGACTATCACATCGGAAACGACCACGAAGAAACCTGTTATCTCAACGACAACAGTACAAAAACCTATGGTGCAGACCTCTCAGAAACCATTCTCTTCTACTACTCGACCGATTGTTCAACATGAATCGACTACGATAAAGAACGTTCTCACGATTACCACGCAGAAAGTGGTGCCTTCAACCAGATTCCCACCAAGAAATACAACGTCGATTAAACCACTGAATCAGACGACTACGAGAAAGCCTAGCACTAAGAGACCTAGTACCACCGTGACAACAAAACGCCCAGTGATGACTACGAAGAAACCCACTACGTTGACAAAGAGACCTTCAACTCCAACGAAGCCTCTTACAAATTCCAGCTTCGGCACCACTTTACCGGCGATAACTAAGCCTCATTCAACCTCTGGCTCATTCAGCAATGGATCTTTCAGTACAAGTGCAGATCGAGCAACGGAAAGTACTTTAGCCTTCATTGGAATTAGACCAACAACTACAACGACAGTAACTACCAATATAATTCAGAAAACCACTATTACGCCTACGAATTTGGATCATAAAGAATCTATTAAAACGACAACGCCGAAGACGACCTTGAAACCGACATCAACGGTCAGAACAACCACTGCTAGACCATCGACTACAACTAAAACAACAATTAATAGACCGATCACGACTAAACCATCTTCGTCGACTACAACAAAGCTGAAACCTACTAAAATCACTAGTACGACGACGAAGATCACTAGACCTGAATACACTAGCGTCACAACAATCACGGAGGAAACGAAGCCGTTATCATCAGCTATAAGTTCAACACTTAGCGTTACAAGACCAAGACCCAGCACGACGAAACCAACACCCTTGACGAAACTTCCTGTGAACACATCCAGTATCGTGGAGGTTATCACAAGCACCTCGAGCTCGATATCCACGTTTACCGTTAAAAACGAGAGCATCTCGACCCATGTAACTCCTACCAAGGATCAGAATGTTAATCACACTCTCGAGGAGATCCCGTTGACTACTTACTCGCCAGGATTGGTAACGTGGAGCTCCAACTCCGATGAAATTTCTACAAAGGCGGTCAACAAAACAATTTCGTCAACATCAACATCAATGTCATCAACGCCAACGTCAACAGTAGCTTCATCGTCAGGTGAATAAAGTTAATTATTTTTTGCTTCTCTTTTTTTATCACAATACAATAACTTTATCAATTCCAACTGGATAATTAACAGCTTGTTTTAACTGTTATATTTAACTGTAATATTATTATATTTAACTGTAATATTAATCGTAACATATTAATTATTTCCGACAATGACTCTCACTACAATAAAAGAAGAAAAATTTTTAATTTTTAATGATTAATATCGTCAATCTGAAACGAAAGGCGAAAGCAAAAGACATTAAATTTACATAGCAATCCGTCAACGGGTTTTCACTATTCCCAGTGTTTTGATGCATACAACGTGCCATACAACGTGAATCGTTATCATGATTTTCTACTGACAAGGGAACGTCACGTTACACAATGAACGTCCGTTTTCTTTAATTTCACCGATTAGCATACAGGCATAGAAACGAATAAGACTGCTAATCACGTTTCCTATAATTCTTCGAAGGGTCGCTCGATGTTGACGATGGGAACATGTATAAGATTCGTGACTGCCCATTGCCAAGTGACATTATTACTCCACAATTTGTTACCGAGTAAAAAAAATTAAATATAAACTAAAATAATCTTACTTTTCATATGTATTCATTCTTTGCCTTTTTCAATATTTATTTGTAAATTTATAATTTACAAATGTTTTCAACTTTAATATTATCCTACTATTCAAAAGGATATTGTCCATTGCTTCCAAAGTATATAATCCAGACAAAAAGTTTGGAAATATTTTTAAAAATCGACATTTTTGGAATTACTCAAATATCTACAATAATGTGTTTTTTTAACAATAATTCTTCAGTTTCAATAAATTATTGAATTTGAAGAATTATTTAAAAAATACACTATTATAATTTTTATTTAAAAAATATGTTTAAGAGATGAAATTAAACATTAAATAACAGAAAGACTTAATGATAAAAACAATATGAAGATTATAAAAGATATTAATAGATTAAAGGCATTAGGACATTAAAGATATTATATCTCTCTAAACAATGTAATAGTATTTCAATTGCATGCAACACAAAATTGAGTTATATTGAGCTTCATAAGTCATAGGCAATCCATCCGTATTTTATATTCATTCGACAAACGATTATTTTATTCTACCCAAATGAATCGAGTTCATTATGGATGCAAGCCAAGGTCGTTTCTCGGATCCTAGAAAATATAATCGAGTGGAGATGTTATGTGGACCATGTCAATAGCACAGCACTCTGACACGTCGTCGGGACAGAATGTCATAATGTCCTAACGGTTCACAAACCGGCTATCCCAGGCTATCCGCCGACGCAATTACGGTCATCTCTCCCTTGTGTATCTCTATCCATTTCGTTGAGCAGCAAGATTTCGAATTATCTTCTAATAACTATGATTCACTTCGCTACCTTGCAAGAAAAAAAAGGAAATTCGCTCTTCTCACAACCAAGCCAAATTGGAGAATTAAACCGGTTCGCATCGCCTTGAATTAGCAGTATATCTGCATGAAACTAACATTTTCTGAGAAACATAGGTCCACGAACTTGAAGAAAACATTCTTCTGATTTTTACACATACATCGCAAAAGTATTCTACTGGATATGTGTAGATGAGCTTTTATCTAATTTTGAAATTAATTTATTTTGACATAAGCATGCATTTTCGGATTAATTTGATTATCCAGTTTATGTTTTTAACGCTTTTCTCACATGTTGATTTACGTTTTAATATTTGTAATTTTTGTTATCATAACTACGTTTTTTTGTCAATGCAATTAAACATATTTGATTTGCAAACTTATCGAACGTTTTTACTTATTTAATACTACAATTAATAAATAATTTATGAACATTAATATCCGCATTGACTCATATCTGCTTTACTTTTCTATTTAGTTTTGATTTAATTTGTTTTCTCAACAAACTATAATCATTTATTATATTATCTATTTCTGATTCCCCTAAAAGAAAAGAATCGTGAATTTGCGATTAATTAAAATACAATTAAGTTTTATATTATGTTTATTCGCTTCGCAGAACAAGTGGAAACTGATTGGTCGCCGATAACAACTCCGGATGGCTGGATAATGATTCAGTCTCCTACCACCGAAAAGTTACCGGAGACTCAAGAGTCGTCGACCGAACCGGTTACGGAATCCCCTATCCAGTCTTTGACTTCTGGTAAGATATATTAATTGTAATCTTTGTGAGTACTCTGTGATTTGTGAATTTGCTCGCAATGGAAGAATTTTCAAGAATTGATAAACGCAATCATGCAAATGAACAACTTGGAAGAAATATCTTCTAATAAGTCTAAATAACAAGAAAGAACTAGAAGTTCTTAGCAAATTTTAGTATTGCAACAAAACTGTATTTTAGAATTTCTTTCTGTTGAATCTTCTTACAACAACACATTCAATTGTTATATAAATACAATGCAATTTTAATATAAATTTTCTATAGAAAATTGTGTCGCTTTTTATTTCATGTGAATGTAACAACTTAATTAATTAATCTTCAATTATACTTCTCGAATTTTCAGCCAAACCAATAACAGAGAGCAGTATCATCCCCGATATCATAAAGAGACCAACGGTGACAACTTTATTGTCAACGATTGCCAGTGTTACGATCGACATGGAACTTCCGATTCCAATGGAGACCCTCAATATGTCGGATTACAAACAAGGTTAATACTTAGATGTTGAACGGATTACAGTATAATGTTACGACATGGGCTTCACGAGCGGGTGCATGAATAAAAGAAATTAGATCGTTCTCAGACTGGGTGACCGGAACGAATCGTTACTCGACTAGAACTAGTCTCAGGACTAAAAACAAAATGACGGGTGAAATGTGAAACTAGATTTAGATCATGGAATTCACGTTATTCTGTTCGATTTTGACCCAGTTAAATCCTGAAGATGATCCACCAACTTCTGATCGTATAACGATCAATGCTTTCATCTTTTCTTTACGGATTACCGCAAGTTTAATATTAATTAAACTCTTCGTTTGACAAGGTACACGTCTCTATTAATCCTAACACAGACTCGCACATTTGTACATTTTACATGTAAAAAACAATTCTAAGTATAGAAGTAGATTTATATGTCCGTAAAAATTTTCTAATTTTCTTGCTCGTCATTTTGATATGTCACAATTTTTAGATTTCCTAAACTTGCACGGAAAGAATGATTGTGCGAAATGTCTAAAAATTTAGCATACAGACTTGAAAATAATTTTGTTAAACCATCAAAATAATTATGTAGAAAATTCAAGTACCATGAGCAATGCTGCAAAAAATTTTGATATTCATAGCAATCAGTTCCCTACATCATTATTTTAACAATGCAACGAAATTATTTTTAGATCTGTATCTAGTAAAATTTTTAAATACTTTAACAAAACTGTTCTTTTCTTATAAGTTTTCGAAATTTTCCTTTATCATTATACTTTATCTAAATTAGTTTTTAGTACTATCACATAATGTATACTGTATCATATAATGTATACTGAAGTTTATTTAAGCAATTAAAATCGCATTGTGTACAATTACTTACAGTATAGGAAACACTTTAATTCATAGATTATCGATGACTTGACCACTTTGTATGCCATTATATAACTTACCATCATCTAAGTTGCAATAGCACAACTTAATTTAAATAATAATAGTATAGTCGTAAATTTTAACGTCAGTAATTTCCCGTAATCAATAAGATGCGCGCCGAGTGTCCCAAGTATGCAGACAATATTGTCGATAAAAAAATTCTAATTCCACCTACAGGCAGACAAAAGAATTATGTAATGTGACGCATCCGCGCAACAGTACCGGTTCATCCAGTCGAATACAGCGCGTCCGTTCTCCAACATGACTGCCCAATTGGGACTGATGCGATTTAACTCGACATTGTTTGTTCTTACAGTGTGCGGACGAAGAATGTTTCCGGAGCCTAAGATTGTCGGCGGTGAGCGAAGTTCCTTCGGAAAATGGCCTTGGCAGGTGAGCTTGAAGAAGCTCAACAAAACAATTAGAATTAGAGGTCAGGTCAGTAATCGAGCTAACTGCAAAATGTATAAAAATAAATATAAATTAAAACATTTATTGTATGTTTATAATATATTTATTTGTGTACTTCTTGCAATTAGCATAATTACGGACCTGACGTTCTGCTTTCTTCTGACGTTTTGCTTTGCATAATACGAGCGAATATTTATATTTTTAATTAGAATTAGATTCTCTACACTCATTCTTTAGAGTCAGATTCACTCTAAAAGTTTTGGAGAGCAGATATTTCGTAATTGCGTAACATTTTACTATGTTGTCATGTTATTTACATACTTTATTTAAACATTAATGCCTTAATGAAAATCACAAATCTGATGATTATTTGAAGATTGAATTGATATGCATAATTTCAAAAAAATCAATTAAAAAGAATTACAATAAAATTTAATTTTTCTGAGATCGTCACAAATTAAAGTTCAATTCATCGTCGAATAACAAAATCGCAATAATAGATTATATTAAATATGATGCAGAAAAATATAATCATAATAATGACTTTTCATTTTATCTTTTCATTTTATCATTTTATTACGTATTAAAGATAATGCGTAGATCGATCAACGCACATACGGTGATTGATTTTCAAATTACGTGGTGGATTTCCTTGCAGATCTCATTACGTCAATGGCGATCGCAGACATATCTGCACAAATGCGGCGCGGCATTGTTGAACGAGAACTGGGCTATTACCGCGGCGCACTGCGTCGAAAGGTGTTTACCATGGCTACGATATAATCAAGTTTTCTCCCATTCGCACGATCATCTCATCATGCTATCCACGACGTTCTTTAACGTTGCACCGTGAAGTTTCCTCGCAACAATATGCATTCGTTTATGATATTTCCAAATAAAAAGAGATTGTCTCTGCTTGTATAAACATTTTCTCATCTAAT
>Ga0157363_1005604_pt1 | contig 11723 bp, 5 predicted proteins | sample AttsexASBM1_FD_111477 | JGI IMG/M metagenome (GOLD analysis project Ga0157363, IMG submission 111477) | Fungus gardens microbial communities from leaf cutter ant in Ribeirão Preto, State of São Paulo, Brazil - Atta sexdens ASBM1 | ecosystem: Host-associated > Fungi > Mycelium > Unclassified ...
AGAGAGAGAGAGAGAGAGAGAGAGAGAGAGAGACCTGGCGAACCTTGGCAGAGGCATACCCATGGGAATAGCATCGTGATTGATTTGACCGTATATACTCGGTGACCATGAGATATGTTAAGCGTCATATCGATGATACCTTGTTATCGTTGATGATGTTTGATAATTATCAAGTTTCTTTCTTTAGAAAGAGATGAATTTCTGAAAAATTACCGTCAGGAATGCAGCCTGTACCTGCGATATTAGACGCTAAATGCCTTCTCTCTTACCCTAATTCACACATCCATCACACCTACTACTATACCCTAATTTACACATTTCACGCAATACATGCATTCTTATCTTTTTCGAAATATCACTGGAATTTATTACTTGTTAGAAGCAGTGCTTTTGGTAAACCAATGAATATTATACATATAGATATTAGCAATGATAATTTTGTGTCCTTTATTGTTTTTTTGTCTTCATTTTTACTCTTTTATAATGATTGCGTTTAGTGAAAATAGTAGCTTTGCAACGATTGTAAAATTCTTTAATATGATTGGTCTTGCCATATAGCGTTTTTCATTGGCAGAACTAGCGCGCACTCTTTAAAGCCGTTGTATACAAATTGATATAAAGATGTACATTTAAAAATATAAAATATAGAAACGAATTAAACCGCGAAATATTCAATACATTTTATTGTGCTATTTGATAAAATACACATTAGGCATTTTATCAGTTGAGATATCTCACTTTTACATTTAAATTAAAGTAGTGTATAACAGTTTTTAATGCACATTAGTTCTGTCAATAAAAAACGCTATTAATTCCTCATTAGATCTGTCAGTTCAGGTCCAAATCAGTCATATTAAAGAATCTTACAACAGTTGCAAAATTGCTTCTTCTGCTAAACGCAGTCAGTGTTTTGGATTTAAGAAGAATTTAATGAATACAGATGTGTCAAGCTTCGATAATTATCTCGAAAAAGTATTAACACTAAAAGATTTTGCTTTAGTAATTCGTTTTATAGGTTTGTTTAAATTTACAATGCATGTTTCGAGTTTTTATCATTTAATAGGGTAGAGACGTAATTTCGTTGGAAGTTCAGCACGACCATAATCGCAGGATAACACGCGGGAATATTTTCATTCGAGAGGCACTACCATTCTCTCTCTCTCTCTCTCTCTCTCTCTCTCTCTCTCTCTCTCCTTTCGAGAACTTCGTTCCTTGCTCTACCCTAGAATCCCGAAATCCGACCTGGGCAGTTTCAGCGGCTCTCTCCTTCTCTCCCTCAGCTCTTTCTCCTTCGTAGTGCGCCCGACTCTTTGCATCCTTTAGAAGCAAAAAGGCTCTCAATATATTCTTTGATCCTCGACGAAGGAGCCGTTTCCTTTCTTCTCTCTGGTTATCCGTTTCGTACGATGCCTCGGAAGGAAGGACCTCCCCGGACTTGGTCGACTCCACGGAGGTCCCATTCTTCTTTCTTCTTCCTTCCCGATCTTTTCCTTCTTTCTCTTTCATCTTCTCTCTTTTTCTTCTTCTTCTTTTCTTCCTTCTTCTGCTCTTGCGCGCCAGTCAAAGGATCCAGACGAGAGCTCTGATCGAAGAAAGAAGAAGAAGAAAGATAGAGAAGAAAAAAAGAGAGAAGAAGAGAAGGAGAAAAGACGGGAGGAGAAAAGCAGGAGGAGAAGGAGAAGCTGAAGATCTGGAGAGGACAAGGTCTCCTTTAATTCTCCTCCCGGGACTCGGTCGGTACCTTTCCACGGTGCGTACGCGTATACATATATACGTATGTGTATTTTCTGTGCGCAACACATGCGAGACGTACGTGAAGAGACGGATGCGCGATAGAAAGAAAGAGGAAGAAAGAGACCCCGTGCACTACACACCACACAACGTCATCGTGCAAACCCCATGGGCCCGTAGAACCGCATTCCAAGGCGGCTCCATGGATATGGCCCACGATGGCGTTAAAGGCAGCCGGCAGGAGGAGGAAAAAGAAGAGGAAGATGAAGAAGAAGAAGAAGAAGAAGAAGGAAAAGAAGAGACTGAGGAGTCGGTTTGAAAAGTGAAGGAGAGAGAGGAAGAGAAAGAGACGGTGAAAGAAAGAGAGGAAAAGCTTGGGAATAACTCGATAAAGCGTAGGACTCTTTCTAATTAAAATGAGTTCCGCCGCGGGTCCTCGTGTACGACTCTCGCCGCGTTCTTATTACGTCGCGAACTTTTACTCTCTTCGCCTCCTACTTCTCCATCTCCTTCCCAGTCTTATTCTTCTATGCCGCCGTCACGCACGCACCTTACGTAGGCTCGGATGCGTTGTCTTCCTGGATCGGTCGCCAACGCGTTTTTGCGCATAAATCGCGATTGAAATGCGTCAGCTACGTAATCGGTTTGGATGGCGGTGAGAGAAAAAAGGTCTGGCGGGTCATAATTTTTGGAGAACTAGGGGATTACGGGGGATGAATGTGACCGGATGATGGATGGCGGATAGGGCATTTAATCCTCCATTGGCGCGTTTGGACGTTTTCCTAAATATTAGTTGAAACTAAGTGAAGTTTAAGGAGGAGCTAAATATAAAATGATTAGACACAGAATTGAATGATGAAACATTTAGAACTTTTACGAGATTCTTAACTGTTTTATTTCTACTAAATTATATACAAAAAAGATTAAAGTACATACTTGACAAATGAATATTTAAAAAAAGACAAATATTCTCTCTCTCTTTAAAATTAATGATCAATACAATATAAATTAATAATCAACATACAATATAAATTAATCATTTCGATAAATGAATCAATTAAATTAAATTAAAGCAAAATTTATCATTATTTTTTACGAGTATACAAACTTTCGACTGTGGTCAGTAAATTTTTTGCATTTCTTGGTTATTTGGTCCCAGAATCTGATCAAAAGAAAATAAAATGATATATACAATGTCATAGAAAGGAATGTATTTTGGACAAAAGCAGACAAATAGATTCGCGTGACAGTTCAGTAATCTATCATCTTCTTCTCTCAATGGTTCTTACAACTTTCGTTGGAACTAATAGAAGCGATATGACATTTTGTACTACTATGTTGTAAGAATATTTCTAGGTAAGTGAACCTGCTTTACGAACCTTTAAAAAATTATTTTCTATGTCAACAAATCGGAATCTTTATCTAGGAATCTACTAAGCCTGTTTCACGAAATTTTATTATATGTTTTAAAAAAAAGTTGAGAACCGTTGCCTCAAACAGGTAGAATAAATGATCGCGCGAATATTCCTCGGCGATCGTGGTCCAAAGATAAGCAAACACATTTTTCAACAAAGTCAGAAGCATATTTTTATTTGATTCCCTTTTAAATATATCATGCAGTAATAAAAGCATGGAAGAGATCGTAAGACTCAAATATTTCGTACATATATTTAACTTCAGCAATGCATAAGACGCGCAAATTTAAAATGCCTTTATAACATAATCTTTCTCTTACATTAAATTACATCTCTTACATTAGATATATGTGTAATAAACAAATTTAAATCTTTTTACTCAGAAAATTGGAGCCGTTTTTTCTTTTAATAACGTTTAAATGTCGCAAGTATATTTAAAGATAATTGCGATAATTTCAATCAAATTTTGAATTTATGGTCACGAAATAAAATTTTATTTTTGTGACATTTCTTATTATTTTGATATATTAAATATTGTAATATACTCTTTTTATTATAGTTTCGTGTGTAACATTATTATTTTATTACATTCTTAAATACTTTAAATATGTTATTTTTAATATTTAACACATGCATATATGTCGTACAACAGCAATTTATCGATGGAATTTCATCGTTTTAATCATCATAATATATATATAACTGTAAATTAATTTACATACCACTTTAATACCTTTTGCCTCCCGCACGCATCGAAAATTATGAACCCATATGATACAGCTGTTCTACCGTCGCGATAATATTTTGTACGTGATTTTTTAATAAGAAATTTGCGAGATATGACATACTCACTTGCAATATTCTCTTACAATTAGTACAATCGTGCGATTGCAAATTTTCAGTTGTGCTGGCTATCGACGATTTAGGATGGAATAATTAAGAGCTTATTAAAAAAAAAAAATTCTGAGGAGTCATTCCGCCGCAAAGTTCTATCATCCAATACATCTGATTTAATGACCTGTTGCGTAAATCAAACGCTCCGTCTTCCACCTCTCGCTCGTCCCTCTTCTTTTCGTTCTCGATTCTCCTTTCACTCTCATCCTTCTTCACTTTCTCTCTATCTCAGTTCCTCCCTCTTTCTCCCTTTTTCGATCGTTCGCGTTGGCGGCGGCTTGTTCCTCGTTTAGTCCTTTTTTCTTTCCTCTCTTTCTCTCTCTTTTTCTCTTTCATTCTTTCTCGCGAGGAGGTAGTGGTCCCTCTTTCAGAACGGGCAACCACCACTACATCACATCTCCACCGTCATCTCGCGCGAGGTAGGTCGCCCCCGGTGATACATGGCGTTTCTCACGGTGATAATTATCACTGAATCCGTGAAACACGGAGAGGTAGGCTGACAAGCATATTAAAACAGTTTGTAGAATATATAGTAATTTTATACGAAACATGGCAAAGCAAAAAGAAGCAATATGCGGGAATCAAGGAAAAAATATATATGTATAAAAATATATAGACAGAAAAGATAATAGAATTAGATATATATATAAAAATCTAATAAATGAATTATTCTTAATTGTGTAATAACGTGCAATAACGAAATTCTATTTTATAACAATAAATGTTACTTTCATGGTTACGATAAAAATTGTTCTCTTAGCTTTTTATAATTTCTAATTTCTTAATTTCTTTCCTTCCAAGATTGGTTTCATTACGTTTTGAGATTCATACAATTTCTTGCCTGATAAATGTATTAATATGTAATCGAGAATATCTTGCATTTTAATATCGCAATCATATTTATAGTTGCATTTCTGTTAAAAATTTCAATCGAAACCAGTCTTAAAAGGCATGATAAGATTTAATAAATTGATCTAGAAAATTAATTTAATATTTGTTATGTTATATTTGCAATTAAAATTGAATTAAGGAATTCAAATAAAATTTAGTTTAAGACACAGTTTTAGTTTTGCTTCTTGCGGATTAATAACTGATTTTTGAAAGAAGATTATACATATGTGAATGCAAATTAATGGCTCTTATTTCTTGTACTGTATTTTCAAAAGTGATTTAACAAGAGAAAAATAACTTACGTGAAAAATAATTTAAATATCAAGAATAGATTTTTAAAGGATTAATATTAAAAATTATAAGATTTTTTATTTTTCGAATTAAGAATACGACGCAACACGAATCGTCACACAGAGCGAGTAATTTAAGTAAGATTAAATATTATATTGAATATTTACTATAATGTTTATTATGTACGGAATTTATATGTATATTATTTATATGTACATTATATTTATATGTATTATATCGCGCGTACAATGCGCGTGTACGACACGGATTTAATATTTTGGATGAATAATGCAAAAAAATACAAATAAGTATGGTGTGTTCTATATTGACGATGTGTCACAAATTAGTAAATAGAGCCTGAAGACAAAAAATATTAATTACTGCAGAATTGTATGTCGCTCATTATTTGTTAATTTGTGACACGTCATAGATGTAAAGCGGATCATAATTCATGATTGATTTTGTTTATATTATTCGTTCACCACAAGATATTAAAATGCATGCAATTATCGAAATTAAGTACAAAGTATCGAGTGATCGTTTTATGTAGGTGATTAATTTGTGCGCGATAATAATTAGTCGTATTTTTGCAAGAATTATGTGAGCGTAACGAAGGAATTTAAAAAGAGGAGAATGCCTGAACAGCATCGAGCGGAATAATTGAATGAATCATTTATTATTCTTCTTTCTCTATTTATTAAAATTTATTGAAATTAGTTTCAGATTGTTGTAAGTCAACAATTGCGTGCGAACAGAAAATTTGGTTATTACGATTTTGCTTTATATGGTATTAAATATTTTGAAATAATCCTGGCGCGCGGCGCCTTGGTGTTTGTATATTACTTACTGCGAATAGCGTGTTGTGTTTACACAAGGTCGCCATGTTACTACCATTCGCCAAGAGACTTGAACTGACAAGAAATATAATATCATGAGCTGCTTCATGTCGTATTGCCTATCGAAACGCGATTGCGACAAATGACAGAAGAAATCGTAATCATTTTCGACGAGCATTCTGCCTATGTTCTCGTTAATCAAGCCTCGTAAAAATTTGTAAATGTACTGAGTCAGTCAACTGAATTATTTATTCTATTCCTGTGTGATTATTTATTTCGTATAACTTATATATGATTGAAATGGAAATCGATGAATAAGAAATTATAAATTATTTCATGATATTCACAAGCAATAATTTTTTTCTTTAAATATTACTTGAATTTGAACATTTACATCAAGTGATTTAAATGTAATAGAATAACTTAATATATCAGTGATTTAAATGTAATAGAATAACTTAATATATTTTCCGATGGAAAACGAAACATACATTTTCCACCGCATTTTAAATTCTTCATTGATTTGAATTCTTATTTCCGGATAAAGAAAATCTATTTTCGCGAATGAACATTACTTAATTTACACAGTATAATAAATTTAGAAAGGCAGAAGATTTTATAGAAGATTTTCTGCAATGGTAAAACATGGATGAGTTTTTTTAATCATTTTGTTTGATGCTTATTGAATTAGTGCTAATTATTTTAAAAGTACAACGATTATTTCATAAAATATCAATCTATTATTATGAATTAATTATATATATTTGTATATATATTTGACAGTTCAACGCAATTTTTATTACAACTCTGCTGCTATGCAACATACTGAGTAACGCCTTTTATTTTAATGAGATGATAGATGAGCTACACAAAGACATATATCAATATTATATCTAAATTAAATTTTATTAGCATAAGAATAATAGTTATAATCTATTTTATTAGCATAAGAATAATAAGTTATATCTATTTTATAGATTTATTGTTTCGCGATAAATCTGTGAAATATATTTGGCTTGTATATATATATAGAATAAAGCAGAGAAAAATTGTTAATTTTATTGTTTACTTCATTGTGTTAATTATCTTTTCACAAATACTTTTTAAACAAAATCTTTTGATCAGAGATTTTTGTTTGATCTCTTTACATGTTTTCCTAGATTAAATATTGTATAAATATAGTATATTAGAAAGTTATTTAGAATTTTCTTCGAGATGTATACAAACCTAAATAAAAGATTAAACAATATTTTGCTGTCAAGTGATATATTTTAACTAATTTACTTAGTAAAAAACGTGGCATCGATTATATTTATCTTTGTATTAAATAATAATCCAATTTTATAAAAACTTTTTGTAATCAATTACAAAATATTTAAATAACATATTATACATTATGTTAGATTAACATTTGGATATGTTAACAAGAATTGCTTTTATTAATACAAATACAAGTCTTATTAATTTGATCTTATAAATAACTTGACTTTCTATCACTCGAATTATATATACAATAACGGAGATCTAATAATTATTTTATCTTATATATACATATACATATATATATATATATAATATTACAGAGGGTTACCAGTATCTAAAAGTTTTAAATTTCGCAGAAATAATCTTTTTATTTCTCACAGTCAGCTGAGTACACTCTCATTTAATCGAACTGTATTTGTATTTCACGTTATGAAAATTTATTCTGCATTTTTATATGAGATTCGTGTAATGAATAAATACGGGCCTAAGTGTGTGTAAAAAAAGTGAAGGTGAAGCGCGTTACCTTCCACGAACGAAATGCATTCCCTAACGTCGATGCGTGCTGAATGCACTGTACTTCAGGACGAGATCGCCGATAACAGGTGACGCGATATTGAACAGGTGATTCGATATGCGAACAATGCGATATGTTCCGCGCAATTGCCGCAGCGAGATGCGTGCAAGAGGCTGAAGCCGTCAAGCAATCGAACGATGTGGCTTTCCTGTCGACATACTGGCGTGTTCAATAGAATGTTGTTGGACGGAGTATACAGATAGAGCAATGTCACACTTTCGTGACACAAAGACCAGCGATGACAGTGGCTCTTTGAAATTTGATTTTTCCATTTAATAGTTACTACAGACGTATAGCAATAAAATATATAATGAATCAGAATAGACTGAAATAGAATAGTAATAAAAGTATAGCTATAGATTCTTAAAATAGCAAACCGGAAAATGATAATTTATCCGTAATAAGCACTAGAAAACATTTTATACTTATGTTAAAACTGATTTTTGTTAAAAATTTATGTTGAATTTTTAATATATTCAAGCGTTAATTGATTATGAATTTTATATTTCGTGATAAGTTAATATTTAATATTTCTTACTGTTAAAGTAATATTGTTTATAGTGATTAAATAACATAAAAATAATGTTTTCAAATAAACGAATAAAAGATAAATATATGTGTTAATTTAACATATATAAATATTAATTTTACTAAGAAAAGAAAAATACTTTCATAATGTGTCACATTTTTCAAAGTGTTACATTTTGTAGTGATTTTTACATAATTTTATATTACTTTCTAATATATTCATTTTGTGTTAAACACAAATTAACACAAAAATTTGAATGGACTGTTTGTAACACGTGAAATGTGTTAAATTTAACACATTTCCAACTTTACATTATGAATTTCTTTACATATAATAATCGATGCTACATCTGTACTAAAAATACTAAAAATACTCTAAATACTAAATAATGTATGTGATATCCGTAAAATAACGTACGCAATCTCTATTTTACGCAATGTTAATAAACGCAGCTTAATCCCACGCATGTCACTTTTGCGTTCGTAGATTGCTGTTTATTCACATTGTAATTATCAATCTCGAGCAATTTCCTAGCACGTCACGCACTCACGCGCTCGTTCTACTAATACGTTTAGCTGTAGTTCCCTTTAAAGAGAACGGGACGCAGTCTCTACTCGACATCAATAAGAGGATGATAATAACGCCGCTTAAATGAACGCGTAATACATTCTGCTACTCGCGAGCGGAGGCACGTCAGCTTACTTACATTACAATTATCGATCTTGATATCAGTGGACCTTAACGAGGATTAATAGCGCGTCGATTATTTATTTTGTGTCTCGCACGCGGCCTCGCTTGGCCTTTTAAATCGCCTTGTCTTGGGTACGAGAGAGAAAAGAGGAAAAGAGAGAAAGAGAAGCGCGGCGGAATAAATTAAATCCTTTACCAAGAATTCGCTAACGACCTGTATCTTGTGAACTACCCATCTCTTAATGTCTTGTTACACTCTCACACGTACCTTTTTATGTGACACCCGTTACGCGAAAGGTGACCACGTAGTCTGTTCGACACGGAACACTACGCCAGATTTTATGAGGACAACGAAGTTCTCGCTAAACCTTTAAACGCGACAAGCTATTTCTTAATCATTGGATGCACGACGTTTTTTTTTTTTTTGACACCGTTACATAAGTGGCGCTAATCGGAGCTCGCCAGTAGTCCTCCTTTTTTTTAGTAGTAGACTGCGACATTTTTTAGGCTCTATATCAGATGTTAATATATAAGATGTCATGTTCTTTTAATTATCTTACAACGAACTCAGAACTGCTGCGAATATTCCGAGAGGCGAGAAGAATTCTAGTTGATAAATCCCGCTTTTCTGTCCAACTTTCCTTTTCGGAAAACCAGGTAAGAGACGACCTAACGGCACTCAACGATTGTATCGTGTATATATCCCGAAAGAAATCCCGATGGAAATCGAGTCGACCGATCGGCCGTTGCATTCTTGCGATTGAGAGCCCTTCGCAGGGTGCACCGACACGCCCCGGGCGGTTCCCATTGCATTGCATCGTTCCTTCGAACGCCGACACGCGTTCATTGTTGGACGTTGCTACGAGATCGCGCCGCCAAAAGATAGGTTGATTCTACACGGCCTTCGTAAACATTTTCATGCATTTTCCTGTCGTGCTATTCGACTAACAGGTTGCCGCGCGAATGATGCGGCGCCAGAAAACGGACACATCAAGCCGCGAAGTGCCCTTTTTAGTGCTGCGAACGGCAATGATATTGCATTCGCGCTACGTTACCGAGCTCACTTGCCCTTTGAATCTTGTCTCGGAATTTTCGAGCGTAATGAACTTTGTCGCCTCGTCTCTCGAGTCGTGAATATCCATGATATACGTTTTATTTAAAATCAAAACTGCAGACATATATGTATGTGATGAACTTTGAAACGGGTACTTCGAGAGACTTATTTATTATTTCCTTCTAAATTTAAAGTGTAAATTTTGAATATTACAAAATAGTAACTCTAATCGGTATTCATAGATTCCGTTTGTTTATCACAAATGTTTTTCATAACTTTACATAATTTTAAATTACATGATCTTATTCCTTGGATTTAATTTTCATGAAAAAAGATCGTTTCCTCTAAATTTCTTAGAGAGAAATTTCACTTTAGAAGAATGAAAATACCACTATTGAAAAAATATATATATATATATATATATGTATATATATATATATATATTTGCACTGTTTTAAGATTTTCACTTTTTTGGAGTGCGATTTCACTCCATAAAATTTAGAGAGTTCAATTATGTTAATTTTAAGCAAAAACAAATTAATCTAAAATACAAGGACATGATTCTTGAAGAGCATCGCGTACGATAAATTATATAATCTATAGTATTTTCATACATTTTCGTATGCAATATTTTTTAGAGAATTCAGGACTCGCAAATAGTTCGGAATATTTCGGAACAAATACCAATTACAATTAAATAAATAAATTATGTAGAATTTGTTAATATTAAATATGACAAAAATAATTGTTTTGATAATTAAAATTCTACAATGTAATCGTTAATAAATATATATAAAATATGACAAAGGGAGAAGGCCAAACAATTTTGAAATATCAACAGACATTTAAAACTGCATTTTTGCATTTGTCGAAAAGATCGCTCACAGAGATCACTCTCTTTAGGACTAATTAAACTTGTCTACGGAACCACAATACGACTGACAATAATTTGTCCCACAACGCGTCGAATGTATCTGCGGTGATTCGCGAGTGCGTAATGGTTGAGCACACTGCACTTCAGGATCGCCAGTGAATCACCTTGTGAAGGTGGGCCGGCGGCGGGTCCATAGGTATGTATGTACGAGTCCCTGCACACTCTTTCATGTATGTAAGTGCACATACAGCACACTGTGTTTCGACTATAACACGCGTCTATACTCGCGTACACACACGATCGTACCGCATACCTTTGCCTCCTCCTCTTCCTCCTCCTCCTCCTCCTCTTCCTCCTCCTCCTCCTCCTCCTCCTCCTCCTCCTCCTTGTCTCAACCTAAACCATCTCCTCAACCTCCTGCCGACCCCGCGCCGTTGCCTACCACTCCTCTTCGACGTATCAGACTTTAATCCAATCTGAGTATAAGTGTTGCCCTTTAAAGCAAGCCGGGAATGGCGGGAAGCCATCCACGACCTCCACCACCGAACTTTTTCTTCGGCCGTGGTTTTTTTTCTTTTTCGCTCGTAGTCCGCCGGGTTTTAAACGAATACGTATGGCTGCTGCTCGCCGCCGCTGCCGCCGACGAGGAGCTTTGACGGAGCTCGCTCGCCGTTGCGTATG
>Ga0157363_1005605_pt1 | contig 11723 bp, 15 predicted proteins | sample AttsexASBM1_FD_111477 | JGI IMG/M metagenome (GOLD analysis project Ga0157363, IMG submission 111477) | Fungus gardens microbial communities from leaf cutter ant in Ribeirão Preto, State of São Paulo, Brazil - Atta sexdens ASBM1 | ecosystem: Host-associated > Fungi > Mycelium > Unclassified ...
AATTAGAGTCCTATTTATACAAATGTCTCCTGGTCCGTGCTACTACTATCTAACCCTGCCCTATAGTCCATGCTCCATCCTCATGTCTGCCTCACTTCTTACTCAAGGCCACCATGTGTACTCTATGTGCCCTGACATCATCTTCCAGACTATTCCACCATGTTCTAGGCTTGTGACATCACATCATGTGACCTGTCATGTGACTTCCTTGTCATGTGCCTTCTTCATTGTCTTTCCAAGAAAATAAAGTAAAGAAAAAGAAAAGTAAAATCGGAAAAAATAAAAGAAAAGAAAAGAAAATTGTTAGTGTCCGAATACCCATAACAATAGGCATAGATTTAGGCCCTGATTGTGGGAGGAGTAGAAGCAAAACAAGAAGAAGGAATAATGGAGAGATCTAATATAAGATCTAACATGGAAGTGGCTAAGCCACCAGGTTTTGATAAAGAAGCAGGAAGAGTGAGAGAATTTATCATGGCATGTAGACTATATCTGAGAATGAGGATGAGAAAAGCCATAGTGGAAGAGCAAATTCAATGGGTTCTGTTATATATACAAGAGAGGTTAGTAGATGTGTGGAAGGAGAATATACTAGAAGATTTGGAAATGGAAGAAGTAGAGTTTGGATTAGCAGAGGAATTTTTGTTGCAGTTAAAAAAGAAGTTTGGAAAAGGAGATGAAGAAGTAGTAAAAGTAGCAGAATTAAGAAGGTTGAAACAAGGAGAAAGAACAATAAAGGAATTTGTGTAGGAATTTTAAAGAATAACAAGAAGGAGTAGATATAAAGAAAGAGCATTAGTGAAAGAGTTTAAGAGAGAAATAAGTGGAGCAATTAGGAGGAGGCTGATAGAGGTAGAAAGGTCTTCAACTAGTATTGATTAGTGGTATAAATATACCACTAATTTAGACAGATATTGAAGAGAGAGTAAAAGAAAAGAGGAGAGGTTGAGGGGACAATGGGAGAATGGGGCTCAGGCTCCAAGGTTGAACAACACTGGGATATTATGGTAGTAAATGCTACAGCCTCAAATTTGGCTGAGGAGATAAAAAGTTCTCTAATAGCAGGTACTGACAGAGCCTACTCCAATCGAGAGAGTAGAAAGGATGAACACAGTGATGGCATGTCCAAATCAGCAGACATGGTTTGTACCTCAGAGAGACTCACATGCCATGAAGGTAGATAGAGGAAATTGGAATTGTTACAATTGTGGGGGTTTTGGACATCTAGCTAGAAATTGTAGAAACAGTAGAATAGAAGACAGAATTGGGAAAGGTAGAAAACTGGAATATGGACAGGGAAATAACAGACAGAGAATAATAAAGGGAGGGAATAGATAAAATAATTTAAATGAGGAGTGAGACTTGATACTCCTTGATTAAGTCTCACAAATAGGTATATAATACTCTTTAGAGTAATAGAGAATACATCATGTTATGACCTAAATAATGGAGAGCTCTTAAGAAAAGTAATGGTGAAGATTGGACTAGAAAGAATTAATACACAAAAAGGAGTAACAGGGAAAGTATTGTTAGACAGTGGGGCTACAGGATTGGTTATGAGTTCAGAGTTTGCAAGAAAGCAAGGGTTCAAACTGAAGAAAATAGAAAGACCAATTTATATGAGAAATGTGAATGGAACATTCAATAAGGAGGTATTATATTCCAAACTCCAAAACATGTCCAAGATATATTTGACTTCAATACAATATCAAATTCCCATGGTTATTTGGCCTTATTTGTATCCAAAACTCTGTTGGTAGTTTGGTACTTTATAATGGACTTAATTCCATCAAAACTCCACAGTTATTTTACTTTATTTGAGTCAAAATCTGTGGTCATATTCATCTGTGTCTGTTGCCTAATTATCTTCTTCAAACTCTGCAAATTTACTTGGACTTTATATGGAGTTTTCTCCTCTCCAAATCTGAACTCTTATATAGTGTTTCACTAATAAAACACTCACTTGGAGATCTGTTTTAGTTACTCCTTTTGTTATTTTATGTATTTAAGGCTAGTAACCACTTTGTAATAGCTAGCCTGATAATCAACTAAAGTTGATGCTAAATCTCTGGTATCAATAACAACATACTTACTTGTCAGGCACAGTTCATACTGGGGTGGAAGTCTGTAGAATGAACTCAGAAATGAGCAGACTTGTGAAATAACCTTGGCTTCAGCTTATGTGCTATGCTATCTGTCTGCCACATAGTTACAACTTCAGATGATGGGAAGATGTCTGAGATGGGAGTGAGTGCTGATTGGTGTGTCACCGTTGAACACCAAGATCAAGTTCAATAAGAGTTATCTTCGTCGATTATCAGACTAGCAAATTACAGTATAACTACTAGTCTTATATACAAATGAATAGTATAGGAGATGCTCGGGGTTTCAGTGTTGAGACACTGACAAGGGTAACTCCGTCATGGAAGACCGAGTTGAATAGGAGTATCCCCACTGTGGAAGGCAGGCTTGTATAATTTGGAGATGATATCACTGTGGTGATGTAATTTCCAGACAGGTGAGTCTGCATATGACATTACTTCTCTTCTTATAACTTTTTATAAGACCATTCTCTAAAATTGTGACCACACAGCTTGTAGGAGGCACAACACATAATTGAGACCAAGGTTGTTCTGACAAGTCCATATTACCAAGCTTATTACATGAAGTTTCTACACTCTGTATATGTCCAAGCCAACTCTATGGATTTTCACCTTCAAGTGTGAACTGCATCTAATAGGGGAGACCAATAGAACATACTGTGAAGGTCAATATTTATTACTAGGGACATAGGGAAAGAATGGAGATAGACATAATTAAGAGGCAGAAGTGGAACATACTCTTGAGAATGCTGTGGCTTGCTCATTATAATCCTGAGATTGACTGGAAAATAGGAGAAGTAAAAATGATAAGATGTTCAGAAGAATATGGGAAGCAGTGGAGACTGAAGCAAGGGAAGTCAGGATGGCAAAAACAGAAAGAAGAAGAGAGAAAAGAAGAAGCAAGAAAGAAATAGGAGGAGAAAGAAAAAAAGAAAAAGAAAAAACCACAAAAAGAAAGGAAGATAGAAGTAAGAAAAGTAGTAGAAGAATGGGAGATCTGAGACAAGGAGGAAGAAGCAGCAAAGTCAGAAGAAAAAGCAAGAAAGCTGGTACCATAAAGGTTCTACAAGTAAATTTATGTTTTTGGCAAGAAAGCTAGTGAATGGATGCCTATAAGAAAACTTTGGGATTATGCAATAAATAGACCTGAGATGGGAATATAATAATATACAGATAAAGAAAGGCAATGAGTAAAAGGCAGTATTTACAATACCAGAGAGGTTATTTGAGCTGACAGTGATGTTCTTCAGATTGACAAACTTACCTATGATGTTTCAGACTATGATAAATGAAATCTTATGGGATCTCATCAACATTGGAAAAGTAGCAAGTTTCATTGACAATGTAATTATTGGAATGGAAGAGGAAGAAGAGCATAAAGAACTAGTAGAAGAAGTGGTAAAAAGATTAGTGGAGAATGATTTGTATGTGAAACTGGAAAAATGCAAGTGAAAGGTTAAGAAAATAGGGTTTTTGGGAGTAGTAATAGGACCAAAGGGAATAAAGATGGAGGAGGAGAAAATAAAAGGTGTTTTGGGCTGGCTAACTCCAAAAGAAGTTCAAGATATACAAAAGTTTTTGGGATTAGTGAATTATTATCATCAATTCATTAAAAACTTTGCAGTGATAGCTAGGCCATTATATGACATGGTAAAGAAAGATTAGAAGTAGGAATAGATAGAGAAACAAGAAAGGGTATTTAGGAAGTTGAAGGAGAAGTTTACAAAAGAACCAGTGTTAGTAGCACCAGACCTAGATAAAAAAAATGAGGATGGAGGTTGATGTGTCAGATTATACTATAGAAGGAGTATTATCTATAGAGTATAAGAATGAAAAATGGCAACCAGTAGCATTTCTCTCAAAATCTCTAAATAAGTCAGAGAGAAACTATGAAATACATGATAAAGAGATATTGGCAGTGATAAGAGAACTAGAAAACTGGAGATACTTGTTAGAAGGTGTGAAGTACAAGTTTAAGATCTGAACAAACCATAAGAATTTGAAATATTTCATGAAAGTGCAGAAATTGAATAGAAGACAAGCCCATTGGGCATTATACCTATCAAGATTTGATTTCACTTTAAAACATGTTCCAGGAACAAAAATGGGGAAGGCACATGGACTTAGTAGATGACTAAACTGGAAAGTAGGAGTAGAAAAGAACAATGATAATTAAGTATTTATTAAGAACTGTTGGCTTCATAATTTATCTAAAGTAGTAATAGAAGGACCTGAAGTAGATATAGTAGAAAAGATATAAAAAAAGCTAGAAGCAAGAACAAAGAGATAGTTAGGGCAGTAAAAGAGATGAAAAATATAGGGATAAAAGCAGTGTGAGAGGAAGAATGGCAGGTAGAAGAGGAGTTAGTGTTGAAAGAAGAAAATATGTACATACCAAAAGATGAGAAGCTGAGAGTAGAGATAATTCAGTTACATCATGACATACCAATAGTAGGATATGGAGAAAAGTAAAAGACGACAAAGTTGGTAATGAGAAATTATTGGTGGTTAGGAGTAACAAAGGATGTGGGAAAATATGTGGAAGGATGTAATATGTGCCAGAAGATGAAAAATAGAACAGAAGTACCAGTGGAGAAGTTGAAGTTGAGTAAAATTCTGGAAAAACCATAGATATATCTAACAGTGGACTTTATTACAAAGTTACTATTAGTAGCTGGGAAGGATGCAATCTTAGTAGTCTGTGATAGGTTGTTCAAGATGACACATTTTGTGGCAATAACAAAAGGGACATCAGCAGAAGTGTTATAACTTTAAGTTCAAAGAGTTAAGATGAAAAACCACTCTTGTATTGAGTAATACAAGAGAACTCAATGGAGTTTCTAGTACAGACTACTCTATCATAGTCCATGCTATGTTATATCTAGCCTACTCTAATGTCCATGTGTTATCCATAAGGCCAATATACTTTTGCCATATTATATGATATCATCTGTTTTAGAACCTTCTATGACCTTCTTTGTATCACACAATCTTGTAACTGTGACAATGACATGATGTGACCACCCTGTGACAGTACCATGTGACATATAATATCATGTTCCATCTTAACTCTAAGTAAAATAAAAATAAAAAATAAAATAAAAATAAAAATAAAATAGAAATGAAAGTCAAATATAGTCTAGTATCTGTAACTCTGATAGGAAGGGTTGGCAAGACTGTTCAGAAATAACATATGGAAATTGCATGGGTTACCAGAGAGTATTGTGTTAGATAGAGGACTATAATTCACAGAAGAGATAACAAAGGAGTTGAACAGCATATTAGGTATTGAAACAAAACTGTCAATGTTGTTCTATTCCCAAACAGATAGACAAATGGAACACATAAATCAGGAGTTGAAACAATATCTCTGATTCTTTGTAGATTATCAACAAAAGAACTAGCCAGAATGGCTAGTATTAGCTGAGTTTGTGATTAATAACAAGACACACTCAACAACTAAAGTGTCTCTGTTTATGGTGAACTATAAGAGAGAACTGAGGATGGAAGTAGATCTGAAAAGAAAAGGAAAGATAGAAAAAGTAACAGAGTTTGTAAAAATAATAAAAAGAATACAGAAAAAAGCAGGAGTGGCTTTAAAGAGAGTACAAGAAGAGATAAAGAGACAAGCAGATAGAGAAAGAAAGAAAGCAGAAATATGGAAAGTGGAAGATAGAGTAATGTTGGATATAAAAAATTTAGTATTCAAAGAACGACCAGCAAAGAAGTGATTGAATTAATATGTGGGTCTATATACTATTGATGAGGTAATATCTACTAATGTGGTCAAATTATGACTGCTCAATTTGACGAGAATCCATCTGGTAGTGAATGTCAGTTGAGTAGTGTGATACAAGGAACAAGTGGGTGAATAGAAAAAAGAAGTAAAACTAGTAGAAGTAAGAGAAGTTAAAGAGTGAGAAGTAGAGAAAATCTTAAATAAAAGAAAAGTGAGCAGAGTTGTGAAGTATTTAGTGTGATAGAAAAAGTTTATAGTAGAAAATGATAGTTGGAAAAGAAAGGAGGATTTGAAAAATATAAAGAAAGTAGTAGTAGAGTTTGAAGAAAGGGTAAATACAGAAGTTAGAAATTAAGAAAAGATAGATATGGTGGAGGAAAGAGATTTTAGGAGGGGAGAGTTACCAGAAAAGTATATGGTAAAGATGCTATATAGGTAGAATGTTTGATAATGAATATTTAAAGAAATTAGAAAGAAATTAGGAAAAGTGGAAAGAGAAAAACAAAACAATATAGGGAGAAGAAGCAAGTTCCTTTAGGAGTAGAAACCTTGAAGGAGAAGTAATGTCAGAGTTGCAAAGTTTGGACTCAAGCTTTTTCTAAAAACCTTTTTTACTTTCATTTCTTTACATTTTATTTTCTATTCTTAGAATTGAGGTCAGAGTCTAGCATGACATCATGGTCACACTGTTACACAACTGTCACATGATGTGTTAGGTAAGTTACATGTCATATGTCACAGTCACAGTAATAGTTACATGATCATGTGGATAGAGAACATGGTAGAAAATTCAAGAACAATGATATTATACAACATGCATAATATATGTTGACCTCCCAGCTAACACATAATCATTTAGGGTAGACTAAAGAAGTAGAGTATAGATTATCAGTAGTTAGTATATAAAGATAGATACATTGTACTAAGAACTCCATCAAGTTCTCTTGTGTTACTCAATACAAGAGTGGTCTTTTATCCTAACTCTTTGGATTCAAGTCATAATATAATACATATTAGTATTAGATTTATATTGCTTAAATCTTAGGGCTACCATTGATTTAGTCATAGTCTGCCATCAAGATAAGCTAGCTTACTTAAGACTATATAATACTTTGTAGAGTTACCAAAATTTCTTTTCTTTATTAGATAGTCTAAATTCTTTGAACTACTCTATATAGATTTTCTCATTTATATTACCATAAAGATAGGCAGTTTTTACATCAATACTATAAATGTTCCAATCTTTAAGGGTATGTACTATCTTATAGCAAACAACTGGAGAGAATAATTCATCAAAGTTGATTCCTTTAATCTGAGAAAATCTTTTTATAGCAAGTTAAGATCTGTAATGACCATTAGACTTAATGTTGAATATCCAGTGATTATTAATCACTCTTCTTATCTTATTAAGGTTTATTACTCTATAGACATTTTTGTCTTTAAGTGATTTCAGCTTTTCAAGACAAGACTCAAGCTACTTTTTTTGAATATCTAATAACATTTCCAAAGCTTTTGAGAATTGGGCATGACTTTGCTGTACATTGTACTAAAAGAAAGTGGATTTTCTCTACTCCCTCTTCTTTTGCAAGGTGTGCCAAGTAACTTGTGATAGCTGGCTCAGCTGATTTATATGTAGAAGGTAGAGTATTCACCTTACTCTCATTATTAGATGAGTTATATGGGTAATTAACTCTATTTATCCTTATTATCCTAAGTAGTAGATTATCAGAAAAATGTTGTATATTCTGATGGATTTTTTGTGATTCCTAACAAGCATTTTTATACCTATCACAAACTATGTTGAGGTTAGGAAACCTCTCCCTTGGTTGCTATAAAGAATTCCATAGAATATTAGTAGGATGTTCTTGTTCTTCATAAATATTTTCTTCTCTAAAGAATATCTAAGTTTAACACTTAGATCTCCTCAATTCAGGATTTTCTTGTATTGTTTACAAAGTAGATTGCAAAAGTCATTGAGAGCTGAGTGGTTGCATCTCAACATCAGAGTCAACATCTTCTTCTTTTTCAATCTCTACTATGGGCTTTTTAGACTTTAGAGTAGGTAAAAGAGATATAGACTTATAAGAAAGAGAATGTAAAGAAGAACAAGTAGGAGAATTGTTTTGAATAGAAGAAATGGAAATGGGTGTGTGTGAAATAGGTACTAGAGCAGGTCCATTTTTTCCAGAAAGATCAGATGCTAACAACTCTGTCTCTAGACTTATTTTGTCCAATAACTTATTGTACAATTTATGCTCTTTTATATGGGAGTTAGTGTATTTAGGAAAAAGTTCCTCATCAAAAATAGCATATATGGAGTAGAAAATGATATTTTCTGGTATATAGTGTATAAAGTAATAACTATTGTTCTTATATTCAATAAATATCATCAATTCAGAATATGGCACAAACTTCACTGGGAAGAAACACATAGGCTTCACAGCCAAAGACACAGAAGTACAATGTTTTGGGTTTATTATCAAAGATCTCCTAAGATGTTTTTCACTTGAGATATCTAATAAATGTGCAATTATATATATGAGCTACAGCTACCATTGTAAATTTCCACCAAGAATCTGATAGGCATGCTTCAAGTCATGTTGACTGTGCCTTTTCAAGCAAGATGTGGTTCAATTGTTCAGTATAATCATTTTATTGGTGTATATATAGATGTTATGAATCAAAGCCCTTTAGGTTTGGACAATGAAGTAACCTTGTATAGGGTTTACACAAGAGAACTCAATGGAGAACTCTGTACAGAATAGTCTACCTTTATATACTGAATCTCCATGGTCTGTGCTAGCCATTTCTAGCCTATCCTAAATAACCATGTGTTAGCCATAAGGTTTCCATGTGGTATGACATCATCCTTCTAGAACCCTCTCTTGCCATATGACCCATGACGTCACTACTTCCAACTCTTTATGCTAAAAATAGAACAAGGAGAAAATAAATAAATAAAAAAGAAAATAGGAAAAGGAGAAGAAATGAAAAGAAACTAAGTCCACTTTCTATGATCCTGACAATAGAGCACTAGTCTCATAGATAATCTCTTACTCTCTTAGAAAGAATTGTAATTCCAATATTATATATTCTTCTGTATTGTCAGTATACAACCTCTTTACAGGATGGTAAGTAGTATATGATCACATTCAGAAAATTAACTTAATTGCTTCTACAGCTTCAGACTTTTTGCAGAGAAAAATAATATTGTAATAGAAGAAATAGTTGTGAAGAAATGTGATTACCCACTTGTACTTTGAATAAGACAAGTTCAGAAGCTCAAGGAGATCTGAGTGAATCAATTCTAAAAGCCCACTAGAGCAAACAGGGTTTTTAGTAAAATTCTAAGAGTACAACTATGGTAGATATATTTTTGTGTTAGGAAACAGATCTTCTTTGTATCTTCTTTGTATCTTCAACATTGTTAAGGATGTGTTGCATAACTTTATCAGAGACATGTTCAAAATAATAATACAAAGTCTCAAAGTCTAGATATCTTGTTACAAGACTCACAGAATTGGGAACATTATGCTTGAAAATATGAGTTCTTATAATCTGGATGTTACTCTAAGGGTTGGAAGTAGCTGATTAAACAGTATCACTAGACTTATTATGAAAAGTGAAACTACTTCTACTCTCAATTTAGACTGAAGAATTTGTTTAGTAAAGAGAAAATATATCTATATGTCAAAAACACAATATACTAGCTATAGTTTTGATACAGCAACTTTAGTAAACTCTTTCTCAGGATTAAAGATTTTATGTTCAATCAGAACAGTGCCAGAAGTGACTATAAATAGTAATGCTTTTGAGTTTGTAGTCTTAACTTGGCTATAATTATTCAAAGTCATATTAACAAAGTCAGATTTAAATGGAGTAAAGTGGGTGGAGACACCAAAATCCAAGGATTATTCATCTTCATAAAAGCTACTATGAGATACTTTTTTACTTTTACATAAAAACATAGTACCTTTTCACATTTAGAGAGATTCATAGCAATAGGCAAGTCAGACAGAATAAATCTGTTTTGACTTGAAGCTATATATATATAATTAATTTTATTTAAGACTACAAAGTCCTCTATTATAGCTATTATATTAGTATATGAAATTGTATTGTTGTATTTAAAGACAGTTTGCATAGATTGAATAGACTAAATCAAGGGTGTCAGAGCTGAAAGCAGTAGACTTTACTTTACTGATTTTCTTTTTTTTTCTTTTCTTTTTTATTTCAGAACTTAGGATTAGAGTTTAGTATGACATGGTATCACACATCAGTCACAGCTACATGATTATGTATCACATAGGAAGAGCATAGAAGGTTCTGGAAGAATGATATTATACAGTATGTTTAACATATGTTGATCCTAAGAAAAATACATGGTTATTTAGAATAGGCTAAAGTAGTAGAGTACAGACCATGGGCTTTTAATATATAAGATAGATAATTCTGTACCGAGTTCTCTATTGAGTTCTCTTGTGTAAACCCTATACAAGATTTCTTTTCCTGATCCACTCTAAGGTCTTGAGATTATAACAAAGAAGTTTAGTAAATGTAAGAATAAAGAGATATCATAGTTATTCTCATTGAGTCTCATATAAGTGGAATTAGGCTTAGTAATTTGAGGAGCAGAGTCCTAATCACTAGAAATTTGAAATATAACTGATCTCTAGTAGTTAGTGAAGACTAACATTAGACTAGATGTTTCTATAAGAGTCTATTGATGAGCCCAAAGAGCCTTAGCATTAGGCTGGTTATACATTGACAAGTTATCTAGCAAAGTAGAATTAAGAACAGCCAAAGCTTGAAAGCTCAGAAAGTTCCTCTTAGTTATCTCATTTATATTAATAGTCTGAGAAAATGCCAAAGCACTCAGTATATCTTTAGCAGTGAAGACAGCCTCAGAATAGGTGATAAGAGCAAAAGCTAATTTAACATGGATTTCCTAGAAGGGGTAGTTAGCAAGACTAGTAAGCTTAGAAAGAATAGTAATAGAGTAGACTATTACTATAGTAAATATAATTAGTATAAATTAGAAAACAAATATAGCCAGTTAGAGTACAAATATTCAACCCAACCAGTGATAAGTCATTAGTATATATAAGATGCAAGGAGATTCTATAGACATGGAGTAATTCAGAATTAGCTCAATTTATAACAAGTCTAGGAGCAATAATGTGTCAGCTCACTAGTAGAACTAGTCAAGTCCTTCTTATCAATAGGAAGTAGTCTAAGAAAGTATCAACTAGAGATCAAGACAACCAGAACCTATATTCTATTGGAAGGAACAAGATGCATAGTAGTATAGTATAGTGTAGACAACTGGCAACTACTTATCCATGGTATATACTTTAATGGAGAGCTGAGAAAGAGTAAGCAATAATAGAAGATGATTAGTATTGGTAGAAGTTTAATCTATGAAAAAAATTTATATTGACTATCTAATTAGGACTACTGATTGTAGGCTATATACTTACTAAGCAGAATACTTTACAATATAAATATTATATATAGTTCTTATTTCAAGTAGAAATTTTAGATATTGCAATAGAGAATAATAAATCAAGTACAAAAACTTATCTGTAAAGTAATGCAACTAAATACAGACAATAATCTTGGCTTCAACATAGAGTATTTACTAGCCTTAAATACTAAGTCCTAGTACTAGTATTTAGAATAATAATAGAAGAGAGAATAGATAAGAGAATATAGAGACTAACTATCATAAATAAGCTACTCACTAGTTGTGATGCTTGAACTTAATAGTGTTTCAGAGGTTCAGTATAAGGAAATAATGATAATAGGTGATGAGTAGTATCAACAGGAATAATTGATATTGTTAAGTCTGAGGTCTAATTCTTAGACATAAAATTATATAT
>Ga0157363_1005606_pt1 | contig 11722 bp, 9 predicted proteins | sample AttsexASBM1_FD_111477 | JGI IMG/M metagenome (GOLD analysis project Ga0157363, IMG submission 111477) | Fungus gardens microbial communities from leaf cutter ant in Ribeirão Preto, State of São Paulo, Brazil - Atta sexdens ASBM1 | ecosystem: Host-associated > Fungi > Mycelium > Unclassified ...
TATATGACGTGTTCTGCACAATAATAAATATTTTAATAGATAATGTATTCTAGAAATTAATTTAAAGTTAATAATTATTATATAAAAATAATTTTCGAGTTCTAAATTATTTTAAAGTTGGGTGATAAAAATTGATATTGCACAAGTTGTATCAAAATAATTCATAGACTTTCATTAATTTCCAAAATACTAAATTATTAAAATATTAAATATACAGAATAAAATTTACGCGAGAGATTTACGTAAAAATACTATGATTGAAAAAATCTGCATAGATAAAGTGGTAAAAGCTTCTTAGATTGTGTACAAATATACTTGTACGAACATAGAAATGAAATGTACCTACTGTAATCTTTGGAATATTTTAGGATATTAAGAATTAAGCTTGGAACTCGTTGGAGAGTTGTAACAACATGCACATTTCGAAGGAACTCTAATGCATCATTATTATCATTCTGAAATAGGCGGTCCTGACGTTTTTGCAGTGGCCATCCTATCCTTACCCAAGTCGTCCCAATTATATAATTTATTTTCATTCGTTCATTAAAAAGACTTACTTAAAGTATATTTAGAATTCTCGAGAAATGTATGGAGAAAGAAAAAAAAACAGATATAAAGATGCATCGCACAGTATGACTTACCAAGAACTATAAACTTACCAAAAATTATACACTTGAAGTAGAACAATACCCTGAGAAAAAATGGTCTGGTTGGATTAAATAGTAATTTTGGTGGAAAATGGACAAATCAGAATTTCCTGATTAAATCTATTAGGATTTTAGTTAAGATAACTAGAATTCTGAATGATATCATTATTCTGATAAAAATAAGAATTTTAGTAGATTTTATCAGAAATATTGTATCAACCAGAATTCCGGTTATCTTTAAACTAGAATTCTAATAAATTTAACCAGAAAATTTTGATTCATCTATTTTCAATTAGAAATTGTTTTCAATGTGTATCTATCTTCGCGCCTAAAAATTGTTTCGCTATGAACAAGAATCATAACGATAATAACAGCAAGAGTCGATAAAGCAAGCAAAACGTATGTATATAATCGCAGATAAAAATGAGCCTCTCGTACTTTCTCGGAAGGTCCGTAAATTATTTCCCCCCCGCGTGTTCTCCACGACACGACGTGACGGCGCGGTAACCGTTTGCACTCGTTACGGCAAACGCACGCGTAACGCCGCGAAAATCGGACACAGGACGGAACATGGGACACGCTCGGTCACGCAAAACGATCCGCGAAGAGGGCAAACGTGGAAGGGAACGGACACACGGAGACTATGAGCGAATCCTCCGCGCGATCGCGGAACGCAAGCGTGGATGGCGAGAGCGTGTGCACACGAAGGCCGTGAGTAATAGTAATAGCTTTTAAATTGTCCCTCGCTTTAATGGCAAATAATATCCGTGCTGTTTCGCCGTCCCTTTTTTCTCTCTCCCAAGGAATCCCTTCCCCCCCTTTCTCTCTCTCTCTCTCTCTCTCAGGCTTGCTTGCTACCATCTTTTTTGTTATCCGAGTCCCTCCCGCCTCTCTGTTCTCTTCTTCTGTCTCTTCTCGCCCGTCGGCTTCGACGTCTTTCCGCGAGCGAATTGTGAAATGCCCGAACCTCACGAGTCCAAATCCCAAAGCTGGTTTACGGACGCCGTTCTGGATACCATCGCGACACATCCAGGAACGCGACACATCCAGCGACTCTCCTTGCCTCCTCCTACTCGCACGAGGTCGTGTGTGCGGCACGAAAGTTGCGTTTTTGCGCGCAAGAGATCGGGGTACGTACGGCGGTGGCGGCTTTTGTCCGACGGTGTCGGCAAAAAGAGCGTAATACGCGGCCTTCTGAACGCGCTCCTTGTACGTTATAAATAACCGCGATTGCAAAAAACCCGTGCGCGATACGAAATTGCGGCCTGCTAGAGATTGTGGCTTAAACCGCGGCCCCGATTTACTAATAGCTGGGCCTGACTGACGCCCGACCGTAATTTACGACAGTTTCGTTGTCGATGACAAAGACGCCACGTTGAATCTCGCGCATCGATCTGTTCTTCATAATGAGGGGTTATCACGATATTATTTGCTCGCAGTGTCGTAAATAAATTATAATTTATGTCTGTGTCAGCTTTTTCGGTGCAGCTCTTTCTTCCAGATTAATCTCTTTTTAATATTCTATCACAACTGCACTTGTGCGTGCTTCCTGTCTTAAGCAAAACGTAGGTATCCTCTTATATCTTTAATCATTTCTAAATGCTTACTAAAACTGTCTCGCTCCATAAGCACATGGAAATCTTTCAGATCTTAAAGAGAAAGAAAAGAGGGGAGGGGCGGGCAGAGAGAGAGAGAGAGAGAAAGAGAGAAAAGTAAACCTAATGTAATCAATCTCGGTTAAATAATACTCTTCCGTGGACATTGTCGCGAGAGGCCGAACCTTCTCATGCGAGCCGAGCATTAGGCAACTTCCTCGCCGCCGTGCCGCGACATTACGGCCGCGCGCGTTTCTTGCGTAGATCTGCGATTGCGCCCGCGTGTCGACGTGTAATACGCGCGAACAGTTTCTTGCGCGCATCACGATGCACTCGCGACTGGTCGCGTCCGCGCGACGCTAAGACCATAGCGAATCGTCGATCGAGTGGCACTGGGAAACGCGGCTCCTTTGAACTTCTCGCACGTACGTTCGTTCCGTACGCGAGTTCACGTGTTACAAGAAATTTTCTATCTGTAATAAAACATGAATTACGCGGATTTCATCTCTAAGAAATATCTCTACTCGGTTCTCCTCTCTTGATTCAATAATGGATAATTTATTAAATTGTACATTATTAAAATAATTTTATCTAAATTTCATCTTTGAGAAATCTCTCTCCACTTGGTTCTTCTCCTTTAATTTAATAATAGGTAATCTATCTAGTATATAAACATAAAAGTAAAAGAGTAAGTTTATCGAAAGATGGAACAACCAAGTCTAAGATCCGCTTTCACAATATATGGTTAAGTTAAAGATTAAAGATTACCAAAAAATTCATGAATAAATTTCATTGACAAATGTCTTCGTACCTTCAATTTTTAGGTAATAATAAATTACGAAAACGGACCTAACTTTAATGTTCTTACTGCCAGTAATCAATAATCTACGCGTCATGCAACGTCGCTCTACATTTTATTTTCAGTTGTCAGATCTCTCATCAGGGAAGAAATCAATCATGAAGGTATGTTTGGCAGGAGGAGATGGGAGGAGAGAGTGATGCGATGTGGGACGTAGGCAGCATATAAGCGCGTGGGCAGTCTCTCTTCGATACTCATTGTCTATAACTTCGAATATCACGTATAAATATTCAGCAATTGCCGCAGCGAGGCCAACTAAGCTGGTATGGAGGAAAGAGGGCGTATGGAAATCCCTATCTGTATTTGCCCCGCGGCTTAGGTGCGTTCCTCGACAGGTCGATATCACCGACATAATATCTTACACGTATTGACATCGTGACTGACTTAATTGAACGATCGATTCCATCTGCTTATCGGTATCTATATTGGATACTTTCCATTTGAGGACAAGTCGATAGAAATGTCTTTCTATTGTCTTTGTTATTCCACTGAATGTCAAGAACGATAGAATGATATTCTTGTATTTGTGTCACTAAATGAAAACTAACTTTTTTTTTATCTATGGCAATCCGCGGAAAGACAAGATATGAACTTAAGTCTTTATTGTGTCATTCTTAACGTCGATATCGTTAACAGTATAAATTTTTGTAAAAAAGCTTTTGTAAATAACAATATGATATTGGAGCTAAGAATTACAGACTTAGAGGCCGAAAAAATGGAACTAGCATGTTTCTTCCTATAGGAGATATAATCATCAAATTCTTTAATAAAACTAAAGAAATTAATTTTAATAATCAATGATATTTGACGAAAAGGGAAATAGCGAAACACACAAGCGAAAATAATATCAATTATTCATGGAAGTACGAGAAATTATTCTGTTTTATGTGACGAAATACATTTAAATAATGTCACGTGATACAGAGGCGGAAGAGAAGGCTGAAACAGCATGTCAAGTATGTCGTAACGAAGGAACATGAGGAGTCGATAGAGCTTCCAATTTGACCGCCGTACTTACGTACGTACGTGTGTGTGAAAAACTTGAACAGGTGCGGAAACCACCTCCGCGTTCCTGCTTCGCAGATGGAGGAGGGAAAAGGAAGGAAAAAGATGTGAATTTCAGGAGTAACGACGGAGAGGGGCTGCGATGAAGAAAAAGAAAAGGAAGGAAAGAGAGAGGGAGATATGAACTCCCGCAGCGAGCAAAGCTAAAAAATGATTCGGGCCTCGGGTGAACCCGTGGGCCCCGACTGAATGGCCAGGCTGAAAGTTAAGCCAAAGAGATTCCACGCGCGTGCGTACGTTGCGTCACGTACGTTGGCACGTTAAAGCTCAACCACGTACGCGTTCTCGCGCGCGATATGTGTGAGGAGGGCACTGCCTCGTATATATACGTACACATTCGCGGGGGTATGCACAAAGGGTACGCTCTTAGCGACCGGTTCGCGGACCCCCTTAATGACTCGTAATCACGGAACGGTGATGTCCCTGAGTTATGACGCGGCTTGCCCAAGGGAAGAGGATGCACAGGGGCGAGAGGGTCCAACATGAAGATGAAAGAAGTGAGAGATATACTCTTAAAGAAGGAGAAAGAACTCCTCTCTTATGTAACACCCACCGGGGTTACCGCTGCATCGTCACTCTCCTCTCACCTCATTCTCCTCTTACGGAGAATTTACGAGCTTACTCGAAATCCAGATTCCCCGCGAGATGGTATCGTGCAAATATGAGCTCAAACCTTCTCTGTTCCTTTCATACTTTATGCTGATTTTTGTTCTTTCGCGCTTTATTTCCTTGCTTATCTCTCCAACTTTCTCTCTCCATTTCTGTCTTTACAGATTGCAGCGACGCATTTAGAGTATCATGGATAACTTTAATGAACTTGTCTTATGTCTATTTTATTATCGCTAATGCATGCCCGCAACTTAAATGAGTCATAAGCGCATTCCAACTTTCGTCGCTTTGGAAATGACTCAATCTTGTAGATGCGATACAGTGGATTAATCTGAAGGAATCACCTAAACGAACTCGTTTTTAAACGTATTTGTCTATCTTATCTCCGTATTCACCTTTCAGCTTTTTCATCATTATGAAGTGATACCATCATTTGATCATTTTATGTAAAGTCAAAGATACCTTGTTATGCCAACATTATATTTGTCCGATTTTATCGTACGACAAATTTTTCAAGTCTGTTGATTGGCTACAGGATATAAAAATCCGAACCTCTGCAACTAATTAACTTTAATTAACTTGAAAGATTTATCATACGACAAATATAATCAGCCTTGTGACTGTTTCTGACCAATGCAATGTAGATTAACTTTAATCTCGGTTCATTTTTTATTCTAAGAATTAGAAAAAGATAAAGAATTGAACTGAGATTAAAATGAATCTACAATGTAGAAATAGGCGTTAGATTTTACTGACTGAGGATAGTGGGCGACAGGATCACGACTTGCACCGGGGTAACCAGTTCAACATATTACTCTCCCTTTAGATAATTATTGTGACAGTAATAACTCTTAATCCAAAGCTCTTGTTTGTTACGGGACATTTACATTCTGCAACTTGACACGCGCGCGATGTCGAGGCTGTGAGTCAAAACAGGTCGTACAAAACGATCGTCCCCGATACCAATAGATCGCGAAGAATTCCGCGATCCAGACGGCTACACGATGTAAATCCCGTAAAGGTGGTGCCCCGAGCTTCACCTTTCGCCTCAATGATTTTTTATAAGAGATGATCCTCGTTCTTCTCGTTTCTCTCTTTATCATTCTTTGCTGGATATCACATTGGTTGTGTCCGTCGGTTTCACTCGTCTTCTCTCTCGCCTTCTTTTCGACCATCTACCACCACCTGCGGCAACTCACCGATTACTGCCCCACCTACGCCATACGGAGGAGTCACTAATGACTCCACCGTTTATGAATACGGATTATTCAGGTGAGATCGGTATGGCGAGGATTATCACGAGCGAACGCCCTTTCGAATACGAACAAAGAAAAATAAAAAGGTAGGGCATAAAAACGTCAGGGTTATTTTCCATCTCCACGCTTGTAGGAATCTCAATCTTTTCTTTCTTCTACTTCTTCAACTACGTTCTGGCTTTCTTTTTTCTATTATACGAGCTCAACCCTTCGGCTTCCAGGACCGATGACTAACGCGGATCAAGGACCTCAATTCAACGGACCACTCGGTCCATATACTATCTTTATATCACTGTCAGATACTTTTCTTAAATAAACTCTACCTCTCTGTATGCATCCCTCCTAATAAATATCAAATGTTGCTTTTGTCTGTTTGTTTTTATTTCTAAATTATTTCAAACTGAACGCTTTTATGTATGCTTCGAGAAAACTCTTATTGTTAATAAAATTAATACGTTATGCCGAAGTCTTATTTCATTTTTGATTAATTATGTCTTCTTATAAAAAAGTATATACTACTAAAATGCTCATATACTTGCTCTCGATCGGTCTGCATATTCACACGCATGCACACATCGATGACCACAAATCTATACATACACACGTTTTTACTTTTTTAAGTATTACTACGTATTTCTTTATATATCTGTAATTCAAATATTTTTTGTATTTCTTATACAAATCGCTTTTGCCAGATTATCTATAATTTTTATATGCCTGAGGTGTCATCTCAGGGCGCTTTAAATAAATGTATTCTCTCTTTTCCTTTCTCTCTCTTTCTTTGATAAGTATCAGTATATAACTGCGTTTTGTATTGAGAGATTTTCAGCTTTCAACATTGTCGAGGTAGGTATGTAAAATTTATGACTTATCGAGAAAATGCATTAAATATGACTTTCAAATGAAGCTATTATGAACGCCAATACTTTGATGGCCCAGAATGATCGCAAATGTCTGCCTAGAACGAATGGAACGGAAGTCGTGTTCGCGAGCGGAATTGTCGTAGCCTTGGTCGCTCGGCAGTGTCGAGCGAATCGGCGACCGGTTCATCGACTTTCATGAGTCCATAGCGGTACCGTGACTTTCGTGTAGCGGACATTTTTCTCACTGCCGAGCACCGCGCGGCTCGAAGATGAACGAAGAAATTGCGAAAGTGGACCGTGAACTGCTCATTACATTCCGGTACAAATGGAACTTAACTTCACTTTTTCTTCAACGCCGAAAAAAGAGATTAATCGTATGTGTGGCGTGCATAGTTAGATAATAATTAGACCATAAATCAAATCAGAAAATATACGAATTGTATATCTTTATGAGTGGCTGCAATAAACGAAAAAATTAATGTTTTCTAGAATTAACATTCTAGAAAATCGTGCATATCAAATATAAACACGAAAATAAATACGAAAATCGACACTAGATATAGTTCTTAAAAGTCAAGATGTATAATTATCTCAATATCGACCATGTACGTATTTAAATAAATGGTAAAAAAAATCTTAAACCTTGCCTTGAGATATTAATGACTGCGCATTAAAATCCACATCGCATGTTTTGAAAGATGCATTACGAAAGCTTAGAGCTAGATTAGATTCACCGGTATGACAAATGGCGCGAAGCGGATAGAAGAGTACTACCGGCCGGATAGTTTCCCACAAATCTCTCGCTATGCCGGTTGATTAAGAGAGTCGCGGCCATCGGTGATCCAGCAGGAAATCGCCTAGACATAGCTCGGCGAATGAGCAACGTTACACGGTATAGCTCGATAAGGGAACCAGTTTCTACATGAGCTGTGACACGATCGAATAATTTCCTCGCATAACCATGTTCCTTGATATTTTCGAACCGGTCAAAGAATAAGCTGATAATGCTATTAATAATCAGACATCCTAACTACGCCCACTAACGGTCTAAACATACGGTACATGGAGGCAAGTTTATTATAAACGCGGAAAGAAATGGAAAATTTAGATTTTACCTTTGACGTGGCGCATGCTCTCTAAAATTATTGAAGTGGAAATCTAACTCTAAAGAGTGAAATCTCATTCTTAAAAATTTGACAATTGAACCATTCTTTTTCAACACTGGTTCTTTAGAGTTAGATTCCACTCCAAGAATTTTAGAGATTATATTTTTATGTATTTTGCATATATTATTTTCCCGCACAAAAATTGACGTCCGGCGCGCTGCCAAGTACTTCCGCATTAATTTTATGCAAATTTCCAAGCTATCGAGAATAACACAGCAATCGATACAAAGCTGTCGAGACAGGCTATGAAACAGTGCCATGCTGTTTACCCGTTAATTGCTTCGAAAGATTACTTGGGAAGCACGGGTCAATCTTAATCACCATATTTCCGACATCTCGAAGAAAGGAGAGATGGCGAGAGGAGCTGAACGTTTTGCATAAATATTGACCGAAAATATTTCGACGTGGATTGCCGGGACGATCATGCCACGCCGCCGGCTGATGCGCTGACACAACGTTAATTGAAAGCGCGATGGTTGGCCCATCTGCGAACGAGCCGGGAAAGTGAGGCCACGAAGAAAATAATAAACGTTACCAATCTTCTATCTAGTCGGAAAGTGAGAAAAGCATAAACATCGCACAAAGAAGTTGTCTGTCTTTTTATAATATAACATTATATTAACAAGTGATTGTGTTTTAATAATGTTATTAAGGATTAAAATTACGTAAAAATAACGTAGAAATTGAAGAGAAAAAAAAGTGCTTACTTCAATCTCCATATAATACTGCAATTCACTTGTTGATCAAGAAGACAAGCAACTTCTGTGTGTGTGTGTGTGTGTGTGTGTGTGTGTGTGTGATATTTGTGCTTCTAACTAGATAGAAGATTGATAACATCTTATATTTTCAAAGATAAGAAGATATTCTTTGTTAGTATATTAATTATGTACTTGCTGAAGATGGCTAAAACCGATAATCGAAATGTTCAATCTAACATCTTTTAATACACATTATACTATTAATGATTATATAAGTATAAATTGCGCATTTCTTACCGCGCTGACTCCAAAGTAGCCCCCTTAAATCTGTATTATATTTTTACAATTATTAGGAGTCCTATTTTATATTTCTTTATTCTAAATTGTCAATAAACAATTCTGTCAATAAACAATTATCGTTATCTGTACATTCATATATACACATATCCTATATTTTTTTTAACGCTATATTATAATAATTACAAACTAACATATTTGCGCAAATTAATTATCGATCTAACCGCTTTGGCATCGCGGAAAAGTTAAATTAAATATTATTTACGCAAAAGGGATTATCAATAAATACAATATAAGTAATATTTTTTTACGGTAATAAAAAGGTGGAGATTCAATATAACATAATTTATTTTTTAACAAATTTTATGACTTTCAGAATATTACGATTGAATTTGCATTTTCTAGAAGATAGTAAGAATTGGCAATTAAAAAAAAAGCAATCTCTCCTGTGATAATCTGTATACTTCTTCTTCTTTTCAAACAGATTTGAGTTGAGTCAAAACGAAACTTGATCGCTAATTGATTCAACTACTGTTGACTGAGCTTTTTTGAATCTCCTGAATCTAATCAAATATATTTAAGATTGAAGAGTTGACTCTTCGGATCAACAGGAGGATCTTCGGAGAATGCGACTAGTATATTAATCGTAACTTTTCTGGAGAGTAAATAAAAGCCCATTGTTTTTAAATTCATAATAAAAATCAAGATATATATCTACAAGAAATTTATGTGCGAAATTTATGTTCATATTTACATTACATCCAGAAAAAAGTTTCTTCGATTAAAAAATCAAAGAAATTTATGCATTACTTTCTTGATTAAAGAAAAAAATTTCTTTGATTTGAAACATCACTTCTTGTAATCAAATAAATTTTTCTTTAATTCGAACGTTTCTTAAGTAAATTTTTATTTTTCTCAAAGGTATTTTCTTCACTTCAACTTAAAAAAATATCAATAAAAGAAACGATTCTTCAATTTAAACATAATTTTTTTCTGGGCATGCCGCAATCAGCGCAGTCACATTTCAGTTGCTTATCAGTTAGTGACGTTTCTACGGACAGAGTCCTCAGAATGCGATAGAACGTGATGTATTTACAAAATGACATATCTGCCATAGAAAGACGTGGACCGGTCGACTTCTTGCGCGGGTCAGTGTCCGATATCTCGTTCCTCCGTGTGTATATCTTGGTACACGCCAAGTACTTTCGTCTCTCCCACCCGAATGACGACTGACGGGAACGCGAGACGTATGTATCGCAGATGGTATCATTTCGAAGACGGGAGTAGCTTGGTAGGTATAAGGAGAGATATTGTTTAGCGTACGACGTTGGAAAATCATAAGTCGATGACTGGCACGTCGTTGCCGACGGTCAGGGTTCCGGATACGATCGCACGTTGCAAAAGAAGGGAATGATGATTAGCGGCGTGCAGATCGCTAAAAATAGACCCCTCGTCCGTGTCCGTTAATTGCGTGCGCCTTACTATCTGTATGCGTACGTTCACGATTAACGAACGATCCACAAACAAAGCCGAGGTAATTTAATACGGATCGTGATGTGAGGAGGACTTGGAACTCATTGTTATTTCGAGTCGTCTATCAATAAGCGTGCGCATTTTTCTCAGCAACGTTGATCTCATCGCGGCCCGCGAGGCACCGTAATGAAAAGTCAGAGAGATAGGATCGATTGTGTTGAGAGTCAACGAACGATCCGCGAGCAAGGGGCAACTGTTTAATAATCCATCCGTTCTTATTGCGGAACTACTTATCTATCGAAAGAATTACGGGAGTTTTGCAGATTCGATCAATTGATCAAGTCGCATCAAAAATTCAGGTCGTAATTAATTATGCAATAATTTAACGAAAGAAGAGTCACTCGCGAGTCGATTGATCGCATGGTCAAGGTAAAACCTAATTGGAAAATACAAACAATAAGAACAGATTTCAATCTACTAAAAACTGTGTATATCAGACGTTACACGATTATGTCACTGGCATGATGTAAGAAGAAAAGTGTACCTGAATGCGCTAGGAGGGTGAATTTCTGGTCAAATTTGATTGGTTGTTTTCAATGCTGCTATCGCCATTATGGCAATGATATAACCTTTCTTTTTACATGATCATTGACAATCAGTGAATAAAATGTGGAATTTCTAATTTAGCTAATTTTGCTTTAGTGTATAAATTTAATGTATGATAATGGAAAATTGGAACTAACATGCAAATAGAGAATTGTGTCTTAAGCTTAACGGCTGCTGTTCGAAAGCAATTTCTTAAGTCGTAATTTTACAAATGCGTCGGATAATGCAGACCATGCCAATTTTGGTCTGCATAATCATCAATTCTTACGTAATGAACTTCAATGAACTTTTTTCTCTTCCTCTTTGCTCCTTCGCGAGTTCTTCACGATTATATACTGTAAGAAATTGCTTAAAATTCAGACTGTAAGAAAATCTGAAGTTTTCTTGCTGTAACATTGTCTGAATTTTTGAACAGAATATTGTCTGAATTTTTAGGCATTAATTGTATTAATTTCTTGTCGTTTTTCTGAATTTCTAGCTGTAGTTATCTGAATCGGTTAAAAATTTAGACAAAAGTGTTTAAATGTTCAGACACTAAAATTAGCAATATTCAGACAACAGATTAGAAATTCAGACAATATCTGAATA
>Ga0157363_1005607_pt1 | contig 11722 bp, 4 predicted proteins | sample AttsexASBM1_FD_111477 | JGI IMG/M metagenome (GOLD analysis project Ga0157363, IMG submission 111477) | Fungus gardens microbial communities from leaf cutter ant in Ribeirão Preto, State of São Paulo, Brazil - Atta sexdens ASBM1 | ecosystem: Host-associated > Fungi > Mycelium > Unclassified ...
ATTCATTCGTTGATACGATGACATTTCTCTAGGTTACCACACCGTCTGGACTCGCCCCGAATCGCCAATGTACGATAACAATTATTCGAAAATGCTCGTTTGAACGTCAGAGGCGACAATGACTTTTCGCGAAGATGAGACGACGACCATCATCGGATGGACGGCGTCCCCTTCGTCTTTGTGCCTCCCAAATCTTTTTTACGTACACGTGGAGAAGTAGTTTGATGGGTCTCTTTGGTCGGGGCCCGATCCTTTTCTCGCGAAGGGTCCTGTGGGCGGAGCGGTTGGCCGAGAAAGGACCTCATTCGAGTCCGGCGGCGAGAATTCTCTAGGATCCTGACCAGCGGGATAAGGAACGAGCTTTCAAAGGGGCTGAAATTGAACACGTGCAAGGGTGAGTCAGAGCAGCAGAAGGAGAAAGCGAAAAGAAAAAGAGAGAAGCAGGCCTGGGCTACGTAGGCCCTTCGAAGATTTCTGCGTCAGATAACGTTATTCTTACAGGGCTGCAGTTTTATCTTTTCTATATAATTATCTAAATGAAATTCATTATCCAAAGTATGATTTGTTTTAATATTTAATTTATTGACATAAATAAATCTCTTTATTTTTTAAATAATACAAAAATATATGAATATTAGGGACATTTTATAAAAATATTTTTATAAATTTTCATACATTATTGTATTTATGTTATATTCACAAATTTTAAATTATTAAATTAAAATATCTAATTCATAATTCTTTTATATGTTGTCTTAAAAATAATTTATTTTTTAAATATTATTTCACATTGATTAATATTAATTATTATTTGTCTTTATTTTAAAAGTGTTGCCAAAGTTATTGATTTGTAAAAACGGACAGACATTAATAAATTGCGTTTTAGAAAGCTTCTTTATGAGAGATTCTTATGAAATAATACATGATTATTACTTGGTTAGGTTTGTTATTAAAAATTTTTATTTTCTTAGTTTTCACTTCTAGAGAAAAATTAAGCGACGGTTTTCTGCTCGGATATGTGTTTCATAAGTGAGTTTCTTGAAACTACTTCTTAGGATTGGCGAATGCGGCCCTGCGTGCCTCGAGCTCATCATCTATCTCGTCTTCCTTCGGAGTCGAGACTCCTAGATATCTCTCCGCGCTAACCTATGCCTTTGCCTAGAGAAGCCACATTTTTTTTTTCCTTCGCGTCCGGCATATCCATTAGAACACGTGCATCCACTGGCGTAACAAGTGCCCCGTCGACGCTATAAACCCCCAAGGGGCACAAAAAACTGTGGTCCATCCAGAGATCCCCCTTTCCTCTTCTTTCCTCTATTCTTCTTTTCCTCCCTTTCTCTCTACTTGTCTTCTTTCTCGTAACGTCCGAAATAGCCTAATGATTATTATAATCTCCTTGTACGTCGATGGCACGATTTTTTTTATCCTTCGCGCGAGGACTGCGCGGGAAAAGAAATCTTCCGTATCATTACGTTGGCGTGATGAACAACAGGGGGGAAAAATCCCTTCCGTGTTATTATAAGATGATTTCGTGGCGTGCGTGGAAATAGGTATCTCTTCTCGCGTGAGACTCCTTTGTCTTTTTGTTATACGCGCTCTCCGCGTATCTGGAAAGATAACCAGATTTTCCGTGAAACGCATTTCTTTCCCGCTGCGCTACACAATTAAATGTATATCTATCTTTTTTTTTCTTATCTTGACCATTCCAATGAAGTAATAATAATAATATAGTACACACACGCGCACACGCACGCACGCGCGCGCACACACACACACACACACACACACACACACACACAGAGTGTATTTCTCAGATAGTTATTGTTTTATTTTAAACACATTAAATAAATTTGTATACAAAAGAATAATTGATTAAAAATACTAGTTTAAGATCCCATCATGACAAAAATACCTTAAATACATGAAATTGCATTTTAAACTTTTCTCTTCGAAAAACGATATAGTCAAATTACATGCTTGAAAACTTTCAATTACACTTCCATTTCAGTGACCTGTAAGATTTGGAAAGGCCTTTTAGTTTGTTCAATATTTTGAACATCCCTCGTAATTTCTTAGCTTTTTTTGTAAATCATCGAGCGTGTGTTGCTCCTTTTCGGTGGCGACGGCGCGGCGATTTCCGCTGGAAAGAAAGCATCGCAAGACCCTCGATTGCGAGTACCTTAAGAAGAGCCTCGGTTTCTTACCTCGAGCTTTTCTTTTGTCTGGCGATGTTCTCTCAGATCGCGTTATGTGACGCCTGACGCAACATTATCGTCGCGTATAGTCCCAAAATCGTGTTATTAAATCACTTTAAAAAGATTTAATTACAGTAGCCTTTTTCGGCACCACTCAGCCGAAAGTAACGAACGAGGCATCCAACTCTCACGTCAGCTGACAACAAGAACGAATCCGAGCAATTACTTCTCCATACACGGTCTCGTCTCTCGAATGATCACTATAACTGGTTGGTCCCTCCCTCGAAATAAAAATTACTTTGCCAAACTCGTTGCCGCCACCGTTGCGCAATCAATACGTTATTGTAACCTGCAACGCGCGCGCAAAGGTCTTATACGCTACGTTTTGAACAGTTCTCTACAGAGAATTTTCTATTTCCTTAAATGACAAAAGAGAAAATTTATTCTCTCTATAATTGCAACAAAAAAATTATTTAATAATTGATTTTATTTTATGATTAAAATATAGAGATATTAAACTTTAATTTAATTCTGATAAATTAATTTTTTTAATGTAACAAAAATTTAATGATTAAAAATATTTTTAAGTTGACTATAATTAAGATTTAATTTGAGATTTGTAATTTAATATAAAATTGAGATTTAAATTTAAGATTTGTAATTAAATATAAAATAAAGATTATAGTCATGTGAATATTACAAAACTAATTAGTTTATAACAAATATGAAGAAACGAATTGCTTAATATAAAATCTGCTTATAAAATTTGTCGTGATTCTTCACACACAGTTGTCTCATTTCTAACCGAACAATCAGCGCGGATGATTCGACAGCTGGTGCTCATCTCTTTGATGGCAAAGCAGGCCTTGTAAATAACGTTTAACCAAGAGTATGAAGGGAAGGTGTATTGATAGCTGTAGAGAAATGGGAGTGACCTGTCGTCACGGAATATTAGGGTGGTGATCACGCGAAAGAAGGGTGGTTGCGACAAAACTGGCTCGTCCGCGAGAAAAGAAAGAAAAGAAGTCGACGAAGAGTCCCGAAATCGATCGGTTCAAAGGCAAGAAACGAGATGCTGTAGACCCCAGCTAACGCAGCGGAACGGGTGGTCCCTGTCCGTGCATTTTAGACCGCTACCGCTTCTCTTTACCTTCTTTTGAGCGCTTCTGCTTCGATCTTTCTACCGGGCAACGCGAAAATCGGCGTGACGCGATTGCCTTTTCAACCTTTCGACGATCGCGGATTTTTTTCCGCGGCCGTCGATTTTATTCAACACCTTAGATTCGGGCGAACAATTCGGATGGTTGGGATCTCCGAAAAGGTCCCAGCGACCGTGAAAATCAGGACATACAATACCGACAGTACCGCGTGCATCATTCACCGCGGAAAAGTGGCGCGGAAATTCTGCGGTACGGCGTGTCGACTTCGCGTGGAAAATTATTTCGATCTAGAACGGACTCGCCGAATAATTTTCTTATTCGGTATCAACTTCATGCTCGTTCCTTCGAGATCGAGCGATGGAGTGCAGATTGTCAAATTGTCATGGATCATGTTTGTCGAGGCTCGAAATGTGTTTGTCAAGTCAAACAATTTCATTGATCGTGTCTAATTTTAGAGAGCCTTTCGAATTGTGGTTTATGTGCATGAATTTAGTAAGCGAAGGTTGCGATATTTCTTTGCCATGCTCAAGCAATTTAAATGATTTTATTCCTCTATACAAATTTTTATGATGTCAAACAATATATTTAATGAAAATTTATAAACGTCTAAATATTTATCAAATAAATATTTTTTTTAAAACTAAATTTTATATTGCTGCATAGAGAATTTTTAAATTATTTTTATGTCTACTTAGCTGCCCCTCTCTCCCCCACTTAATCAAATCTTAATGAATAAATTATATAATAATGCGCTATTTATGCTCTCAAAATCCGTAAAAAAAATTTTTGTGCTTATTTCGTTTAGCTAAAAATTAATTTTTTTGTGGGGAGAGGGGAGGGGAGCGGGCTGAATAGGCTATCAATCATGAACGATATCGTTTTTATCAGCGCCGATATTTGTATGTGAACTAATGTTATTAATGTTTCTGTAAAAAATTTTATAATAATATTGCAACAAAAAGTTAAATAATTTTTGGAAAAATATGAATTTATTTATATTTATAAATATTTAAATTATGAATCATTATCTTATTTAAAAACTCGAGAAGTTACTTCATGGCGTTTGTATGGCATATATAGAAAATATAGTTGTGAGACAGCACTATAACGATAATTGAAATCAGAGACGTCGTCTTAACGCCGCTAGAAAAAATTTTAATCCGACATTGTCTGAATTCGTCGATGTTATTCTTTTCTTTCAGTAGTTTACCTTTGCCGATCGTGATTCGATCATGCGTGCAAGTCCACACCTAGTAACTTTTTTACAAGGATTCGTATCGTTAAATATCTCCGGTGGTGCGTAAAGATGTTCGGAGTAGAATTCGTGTTTTCCAAATACACGTTTTATCACGGTCCCGTAAGGCCTGCTTACGGATCAAAGTAGGACTTAATCGGGCTCGATCTAGGAAAGGATCGAGGCTGCTATAGAGTGCGCTCGTTTTGACGAATTGAACGGTCCGTTACGCATGGACGATCCTTCTCTTACATCTTTTTGAATCGCGACATACGAATTTAGCTGCAAAACGTGCAAGAGCAGAGGATTACACATTGCGAGGAGACTTAGGATCTGTTTAGAGATCTTTACAACCTTTACGCGTTGATCCTACAATCCCATGGAGTTTGCATGTGGGGAATTACGCGCAAAATCACAATGTGTGTGGCTAGAATATATATGATTATTAAATATTCTGTGCATTATACTAAAGTTCAAAATAAAATCAATGTGTATGTTATATCTGTTATTTAATATTTAAAATAAGATTTCTAACAAAAACTATTTTTAAAACGAATTTTTGCAAGTTTTTATATTACATGATACAACATATAATTAGAAAAAATTGCGACACTAAAAAAATATATTAAATCTTAATACATATTTCTTTGAATAGTACTAACAATAAGTAAACATTTATTTACTTTTTATTAAGTAATATTTACTCAATGAAAAAATGCTAATTAAATCAAATTAATGATATCAAATAAGTGTTTAGTAAATATTTACTTAGAACTATAAAAACAAATATTTATTAAAATTCAGTATTTTTTCAGTGTAGATATATCTCGAGGGATTGTAATATTCTAAATTTTTAATTTGACGAGAGAGCTCCTTTTATATCTTTCAGGAATTAAATTAATACTAGCGATTAATTACCCTTCGTATAATAGTAATTTATAAACGAGTCTGTTCATTGATCTGCGGCTCGAGATCGTAAGATCGACACGTATAACGGAGATCCTTTGGAAAACTCGAACACCTGCACCCTCTCGTCGAACTTAGTTAGCTCGCATTGGATTCTGGATCCTTTCTTCGTCCTGTCAAGAGCAGATCTCCGCCCACAAGCCTGCGAGGCTCCTATAGAAATTGCGTAGCGATCCTAATTTACAGGCTCGCTCCTTCGTCTTCTCTCTCACTTCGTCCCGTTTTCATCTTCTTATGTAACGCGGGTTGGATTGTGAATACCGTTTTAAACTAATTTGACTTGTAGCGGAGCGAATCTGCCGCCGGAAGTAGTAAGGTCTCGCTTTGTAGGATCACCGATTCTTTTAGCGACGAAGAGAAGCAGGTTGATGCCAATTAGTGATCCTGTACCGTTAAATGACGTGACTCCGCTTAGTTTTCATGAGTTTCTAATTTAATCGCCAAGTGGGTGTCCAATGTTCGACCGACAGCGTTCAACCCCTGCTCGAGATTCTGTCGTATCACCGTAAAATATTATGACTCTGATTGATCCTGTGATTCAGCGCCGTTTCGTTGATGTTCACGGAATTTTGATTGCTACGAGAATTACGCATCAGCGTTTCAGTTATTTTCTCTTGAATAGCTTAACTTTTTTTTTTTTTCATCGCCATATGGCGCTGTAACGATGGAGAAACTTCGCATATAATCTAATTTTACGTAAAACGATAAAATGTTATACAAAACTTCGAATTTATTCAAAAGAAAAAGCTAAGTCGCGGCGTTGATGTGAAATGAAATTTTTTTATCTTGTCTGCCAACCTTTCATGATTTTTTTTTATTAATATTTTATATACAATGCGATGATAGATAAAAATGCCGTATTGTTTTTTTTTACTTTGCAACCAAGTTTAGAGAAGAGTTTTATATTATTTTAATTTTATTATTTTTCTCTTTCTTTTCCTCTCCTTTCTTCTCCTAAAAGATTTCATCATATTTTAATAAGTATTTTCAAGAATAAATTGATGAGGGTTCAGTTTCATATCCTTTTTACGCTTGTCTCGGCTCGAGCACTTGTTCATTCAAAAGTGGGACTCTGAAAAGAAGCACTGCAGAATCTGCTTTCACTATCTATGTCTGAGTGGTACGTCGAAGATGCTTTCTTTGGTAAGGAGATTTTTAACGCCCGCAGGGTTTTACGGTCGAGATCACCTTGGGCGGTGAAGGGCGGCCTATTTTCGTCTCGAAAGGGCCCGGACTTTCTTGCTGATATCTCACGGCGATATTTAGTTGTCAGACACGAGCATAATTAAATGCGAGGAGACAATAACGAGGTTTGTTTTCAGAACTGTAAAAAGAACAGCCAGATTTACGATTAGAAGAGAAGCAATAAAATGAATGGTTAATTAAATTAATTTCATGTGGTTTGTGTGTAATGAATAATCCGCAAAAAAGAGAGAGAAATTTCTTTCATGCTGCGTGCGCCTAATGAAGTGCAATTTTTATAAATGTTCGATAAATTTCATGGAACATAAAACGCGTGATTTTACTTTACCTTTGAAATCTGTTTTACCACTTCAAATTGCGCATTCCACAATTAATTAAGAATGATATTTTCTAACTTTCGCAAATGTGTTCGATTTTTAATCAATTTGTTTTGGAATATTTTTTGCAAATTGGCTTGATTATTGCAGAAAAAAAATACTTATGAAGTTAATTACACATTTTCAAGAATAATCAATTCGAAACTACATAATTAAATAGAAGAAGAAAAGAAAAGTATTTTGTTTAGAACTTAATTTTTTTAATAACTACCTTACGTTAATCGATGGAGCTTTTTCGTTCCCTTGCGATCGGTCACGCACTGTGAAGGTGTTAGATCGCGAACCCGAAACGTAAGAGAAAATAATAACGTCCTTGCGCCGCCGCGTCGAAGTAGAATCTCTAATCCGCATTTCTTCCGCCCTGTAATCCAGCAACACTTGTGACAGCCGCGATGTAGTTAGCAGAGCCCTGCGGGCCTTACGGTGTCACTTTCGACGCCCTCGGAGCTGATCATTCTCATTGACGCGTGAGTGCCTCGCGAGCAGAAGGCGGTCGGGGCCCTTTTGAGAGGCGAAAACAGGCCGCCCTGTTCGCGCCTTCGCATCGATCTACCCACGAAGAGAGGACCCAAGGGCGTTAATAATAAAAGTGGAGCTTGGCGTGAAAAAAAGTTCTTGTGGCGACGTGCGGAGATATAAAGAGGCCAAGGATCGCATTGCCGGGGTGTCAGGGAGACGTTCTTACGCCCGAACGGAGATAGTGAAAGCGGATTCTTTCCCGCCACTCGTTCTTTGTAACCCCGATTATTTGTATAGTGAGTTATTGTACGTTACGCGCATATTGCGGGTGAGGGAGCGTGAAAAGCCTCGCGGGCTCTGTGTCTTTCTCTTCAGTGGGCAGGCGTAGGTTTATTTGTTTTAAATTGTGTATCAGAAGTTCCAACTTTGGTGTTTAATTATGTACGCTGTTCGAAAAGGGATCTCTTCTATGATATTGAAATCATCTCGGTGGAAATAATTGCTCTAGAGATACCGAATGTCATGTCAAATCCTGTGACAAAGCGATTGATTCCTCTAGCAAAAATGGGAATTGTGCGAAGTGTTTGTTTCGTAACGTATAAAACATAAAGAATTCAAGACACAAAAAGCTCATACAAACATTTGTTCTGTCTGTGACCATAGGTCTGTCTTTTATTGCTGCACTCTCTGAACTGATGCACACAGTGCAATAAGTTGAAGTGGAACAAATACGGAAATTAGTTCTTAATGCCTTGTAGAATATGAGAAAGAATAATGTTGGAATGAATATTTAATATTGACGAGCGTGCATTTTAAACATTTTCGAAGAACTCTTCTTAATTTTTTCTTCACACGTTTAGAAGTTCCCTACTGTAGCATTTCTTCATCTAGACTCAATTCCTTTTTCTTATCTTTAATTTTTCGCTAATTATTTAATATTTCTATTGCAGTTTCTTCACAGCAAGGGACATTGCATTTTTTTTTAGAATTCTTCTCGGATTTAAATAAAAATTTACTTACATACGGGATACGGTCCGATATGTGAGATCGTTGCAATACGTGATCAATTCTCGTCATGTTTACCCGGTCCGTCGAGCTTGTCTCGTAAGACTAGCGTCTAGCAAGCCGATAAGCCGATGTATTAACCATGATTAATGCACGAGGGATGCGGCAAATACCGCCCCAGAAAGTGGATTGCCTCGCGTCGCGTCAGTGTGATTTACGCGTCGCATGATTTACGCACTTGATGTGACACAAACTTTTGTGATTCGCAAAATATTATAGTTATGAAGACCCTATGTCGACGTTAGACGCGTGTTAAACGTGATACGAGAAGCCGACCGTATTTTCAACGATCTCTTGTCGGTCCCGTATCCGCATCGCATCGATCATAATAAATTGTCACTTCGCGCAATATGCACTGTCTCTTGCATTTATATCCGTTTAAGTTAAAATGTTTGCTATAAATTAATTAAAAACAGAAATGTGTGAAATGTACTACGCTGATTCAGTTTGTAATACGAATTATTAATATAACACGAAAGTGTGAAATTTTTCATAAATTTAATGTATACGTTTATTACATTTAAGTAACTACTATAACTTAATTTTCCATTAAATCATTCATTACTTTTAATTTCATTCATAACCACGAGCTTCACTTATATAAAGAAAGCTCGGGGTTACATTTCTAACAATGTACTCATTGAGAAAATTTAAAAATAATATATTTTGTCATTGAAATGTTTTTTCAAAACTTTTAATTTTAATATTTATTTGTAACTTAAAGAGTTTATAGACACGACAATTTTCACAGCATCTATTTTCTCCAGATAATGCCTCTCATCACATCTTCTCACCGTTTGCAGTAAATATCAAGCTGAGCCAGACATATTCTGAATAATACCTAACAACTGACTCCTCTCTCTGTTGAGACTTTCATAAATAGCAGTTGGTAAACTTTGGTGAAAAAGACAGCGTGTCGCTACTGAAACTTTTCAGAGTGTCGCTGCTGGATCGCTCGCAGATCCAGCGAACGATGTTGCAATTTCTAGGAGAAACGCTTCCATCGGGACAATGTCGTTTGTCATTAAATATTTTTGTCAGCGCATACATCTTTGTAAGGCTGACCACCTCGTGGTATCCACCAGGTGGACGCGAAGAAAAGAACGAGCCCGATATACGTCGTATGTGCACTGGACCGTTCACTTCTATGGATGAAAAGTGACCAATCCATGCGATTCTATTTCGGAACTTTCTGCGCGAAAGCTCTTTTTCTCGCTTCCATGACGACGCCGATCTCATTGTGTGCCGATCGCCCTCGATCGCACCCACGCTGAGGTGTGTCGCTCAGTTTGTACATCGCGCCGCGGGGTGGAGAGCATGTATCGCTTTAAACGAGATGATTCTGAAACTCACATGCGAAAGTGTATTCTGAGATATTCGACATACATACAATCGTGTAGTCCATTGAAGAAAAAGTTATTGCCCGTTTTTAGCTTTTGTAAAGAATGATAATAAGTACACACATTGTGTTGCGTATTTCTTTCAGAAATCTGAAATTCCATAAGAGAAAGATATTTCTAGGGAAATAAATTTTTTCTTTAAATTCTAATGATTTAAAGAGCAATATGTTTTATTGATAACATTAAGAATTTATTTAGAGATTAGAAACTCATGTTCTAAGCTTAATTTTAAATGTTTTCTAAAATTTATTCTCTCTAGAAAATAAACATATATCTCGAAATTAGCGATTAATGAGACGGTTTGGAGCGATGTCAGCGATTTTTAAGTATCGCAGCTGAGGCCCTTAGCATCGACGAATTTACATGTATTCCTACTTGTCAGACATAAAATTTTGAGGAGTACACTCGAATTTTTACGATGCGTTTCTCGATTCTATACAAGCGCGCCCTTTATTCAGATCCAATTATAGTCGCACGAAATCGTATTCGATCAACATCGATATATCTCTTTTTTTTCGTTATATCGTCACTGTCCTGAAATGTCCCATAAAACGTCTGAGATTATCGTAAAAGTTTTTCTTTGCGTTGGCAAAGTTTTTCTTTCTATCTAATAAAGAAAGGATATTATTGGTATGTATATCGTATGTGACAGCAACAGGTCGAGGCAATTTTCTGTCGTGATCACAGTGTACTCTAAATTGGACGCAGTTGCTACTTACGATAGAGTGGGGTAACTTTTATAGCTCGATGGCTCGATCTTGAGATCTTTCTCGACTTTTACGAGTTTGCCATCAGGCTTAACAAAGAAGAATCCTTGAGATCTCTTGGGGCGTTAAAATTTTTCAAGCTGAACTAAACTGGATTGGATTCGAATCTTTTGAGAAATGTATATTTTAAACGTTATAATATAATATCACGCATTTTTCTTATTTTTTTCAGGGTTATTTCTATATATATGTTTTCTATAATATCATTAAACATTTAAATTTGCATCTGAAATTTGTTTATAATTTATCCTTGAGAGGATTATTTATAATATTGTTTGAAAAAAATCTCTTGATTATTATGGAATATTAATTTATAGAAAGAATATCAAGAGAATGTGTACATTGCTTTTTTGATGAAAAGTCAATTTTTTGGGTATTCTCTAAATCTGAATCAGTGGATAGATTAATTATCCAGTGGCATACTTGGCACTGGATAATCATGAAGTTCAATTAAAAAAGGAAGAATGTTTAAGCATTATATAATTAAAATACTGATATTTGCATGTTAATTTCAATCTTTCAATATCATCTTTCAATATAATATTCATTGAATTTATGCACTAAATCAGGGTTAATTAGATCATAATAAAGATTAGATAGAAATCTCATATTTCATTCACTGATTACCAGTGGCGTACTTGGCATTGATATCAATGGTTGTCCACTAATTCAAATTTGGAGAGTATTAATGAATTAATAGTTGATACTTATTACTTAAAAATCCCGTTAAGTTACGGAAATCCTTAACAGCGACAAAGCGATGTCAATGGCAAGTTAGATTTGACTACGCCTCGTTTACACCCCCGGCCATGTCCTAAACACAAGGATAAAGACGGGTCCCGATTCTACGGGTAACCGTAACAACCGTGGGCTGCCACAATAGGAAGCACGCTGCA
>Ga0157363_1005609_pt1 | contig 11722 bp, 9 predicted proteins | sample AttsexASBM1_FD_111477 | JGI IMG/M metagenome (GOLD analysis project Ga0157363, IMG submission 111477) | Fungus gardens microbial communities from leaf cutter ant in Ribeirão Preto, State of São Paulo, Brazil - Atta sexdens ASBM1 | ecosystem: Host-associated > Fungi > Mycelium > Unclassified ...
ACCTTCCCCGAGAAACCGGCACGCCGGGGTGCATCGACGAAAAGCTCCGCGATATCGCCCCTGATTTCGCGCTGGCATTCCAGAAAAATCATCGGACTATCCGGATCTTCGCCGATCAGAACTGTGAACATCTGCCCGGCAGAACTCACATCGGGAAGGATCATCCAACCTCGGATATGGAATTCGGACGCCCCCTGGAAAACGTCTTCCTCCAGACCGGAGAAAACATGATGGCAGATATCGTCGATGTAGCACTCCGCACCCTGCACGGAGAACCAGTCCGAAATCGCGACCGGCAGCTCCACAGACAGGTCACGGGCGGTCGGAGGGTCGAAAATATGACGCGGCGGAGCCTGATGACGCCATAAAGCATGCGGCAGCAGGTGAACCTGTCCGGCATCCAGACGCAGCTCGGACACGCCCATTTCACGCCGCGGGGCCGTATCGTGATAAAGGGCGAGAAGCTCGTCCGCATAGTCCCGCGCATGGGTCCAGAGCGCGGGCGTAATGTTCTGCATGATCTGACGGCGCAGCGGCTCGGAAGAACGCAGAAGCTCCAGACGCTCAAGCACCATGCTGGGACGGCTGATGGGAACCTTGAAACCGTTGACACCGTCTTCTACGCGGTCCCCCAGAGCCCCGACATCCGCAACGATGGGAATAAGCCCGTTCTGCCATGCTTCGGAGAGGGAAATGCAATATGTTTCGGGCCAGATCGACAGGTTCAGTGCGACATCCGCGACTTTCAGCGCATCAATGTCCCCCATATCGTAACGGCCATAAATCTTGACATTCGCACGCGGGACAGCCGTCAGCACCGCCTCATATTCCGGGCTCAGATATCCGAAAATATGAAAAACGAAATGATCCGGATGCGCAATCTCGATCAGGCTGAGGATCGTGTCTGCACCCTTGGTCCGCAGGAAATTTCCGACAATCGCGACGCCAAGAGGGCGTTCCCCGAGAGGTTGATACGCTTTTCTCAGAACCGGAACCGTATTGTCCGGGCTCGGAATACCCATCACGAGGCTGCGCTTGCTATCGAGAACTGGATAGATCTCATGCGTCAGATTACGCGAATGAACCGTCCCGAACAGGATGGCATCAACCGAGTGCAGCATCTTCGCCACGAAGGCGCGGCGAGTCTGCTCCCCACCATGTTCCACATTTTCTGACGCCTTGAGGGTAATATCAGCCGCGAGAACGGAACGGATCTCGTCTTCGACATAACGCAGCTCATGATTGAGCAGATTGTAACGTGCGGAAAGCAGCCAGAAATCATGGGCGGAGAAAATCACGCCCGTGCCATTTGCCTTGGCAATGATCGGCAGCGACAGGGCATGGTGGCCCAGATGCTGGAAATGGACGAGATCAATGTTGTACTGACTGAGAACGCTTGAAAACGCCATTTCTTCGGGCGCATCACACATGGCGTCCTGCCAGCCCACTTCCGGGACGTCAAAACGCTCCAGTTCGTGACCATTGGCTGTTGTCAGGCGGCAGAAATTTCCGCGACGCAACCAGTAGAAATATTCTACGTCACGCGCCAGCAGCGTGCAAAGACCCTGCTGATAGACCTCGACACCGCCCCATGCTTGCTCATGAATTGTGGAATGTGTGCACATCAGCACACGCAGCCGCCTGCGCCGGTGCAGCGGCGCAATCGCATGGGTGCGACGGCCAAAATCGGCTCCGGTAATACTGCGGATTTTCTCAAGTCGATGTTCGTAAAGGTGCTGCGACAGAACCGACTTCTGCGCGGCCAGCGCAGCATTGCGACGCGCACCTTTCTGCTTGAGCAGCTTTGCGATGGCGGCCACAACCTGATTGGCATCCCGGGCCAGTTCAATGCCATTCACTGTCTCGAAATGGGCGGCGTCCATACTTTCCGGAGCTTCCACGACCTGCGCCGCGCCCGCCAGAGCGAGTTCGAAGAAACGCGGGCCGGGCGCCGTCGCCTGACTGACCTCGCCATGGCTCGCGTAATCGCGGAACATGGTCAGAGTAACGGCGCTGACATTCGCGAAATCTATGAAAGCCTCATGGCTGATAGGACGCTGAATGGCGAGAGCCGCCAGATCGGCTGGCAGAGGCGGCAGGAACTCGTTGGTCGGACAGACCAGCTTGAGCCGGGCATCGGGGAACGCCGCAATGACCTTGCGCAGGGTATGGACGCGATTGGGCCACATCGTCCCCGCAAAGAAAATATCGTATTCCAGAGCGTCAGCGGGAAGCACACTCCGTTCATGGATCGACGGGCTGGCAGCCAGGGGAAGGTAATGTCCCTTGCCATGATAGTATTCGGCACAGGACGGGTCATTCGTGAAGACAAAGTCAAAAAGTTCGGCATTCTCGACATTGAAATCCCGCATGAAAGGATCTTCAAACGTCCAGAGGATCATGGTTTTGAAAGCAGGACGGACCCGACGGATCAGCGGAAGATTGATGCGCTGGGCGTCCAGACAGATCAGGACATCATGTCCACCTGAAGCGGCGATCCCCGCAAGGCTCATGTTGTCTGCAACCGTGACATTGTCTTTGCCGAAAAGCGCCTGAGCCGCCCGCTGTACGGCCAATGTCAGATAGGAATTGGGATTGTGGGTATAGTTCGTGTTGTAAATGACCGCCATCAATCTCCTGGGCGCTGACGCCCACTCCCATATTCAATATTGGCCAGCCGTCCGGATTTCAGCAGAGCATGCCTTCCGTTTACGGTATTTTTTTCTCAACGCATCTTCTTGTGTAGCGGATGACACGTTTAAGAAAAAGCCCACCGCAAAAGAATGAATTTTTAATAAAAAAAGGGCCGCCGAAGCGACCCTTTATTCTCCGACCGAAAGAGGAAAACCTCTTTCGGTGGCCTGTGCAGATGCTCAGGCGTCCGTGTTGCGACGGCGGATGGCGGCACCCAGGATATCACCCAGGGACGCGCCGGAGTCAGAAGACCCGTACTCGTTGATGGCAGCCTTGTCTTCCTCGACCTCACGGCCGCGGATCGTCAGAGCCAGCTTGCGCGACGCGCGGTCAACGGAGACGACCTTGGCGTCAACCTTTTCACCGACTGCGAAACGCTCCGGACGCTGCTCGGCCTTGTCACGGGCCAGTTCAGCGCGACGGATGAAGCCCTGCAGGACGTCATCAACCTTCACTTCGATCCCGTTGCTCTGAACAGCGGTCACGACGCAGGTCACGACAGCACCCTTCTGAACGCGGGACAGGGTGTCAGCTGCCGGATCTTCCTGAAGCTGCTTGATGCCCAGGGAGATACGCTCTTTCTCGGGATCCACATCGAGAACCTTGGCCTTGACGATCTGGCCCTTCTCGTAGTGCGCCATGGCTGCTTCGCCGGCTTCGTCCCAAGAGAGATCGGACATGTGAACCATGCCGTCGATGTCTGCGGAAAGACCAACGAACAGACCGAACTCGGTGATGTTGCGGATCTCGCCTTCGATGATCGAACCGACCTTGTGCTCTTCCTCGAACTGTTCCCAAGGGTTGCGCTGAACCTGCTTGAGGCCGAGGGAGATGCGGCGCTTGGAGCTGTCCACATCCAGAACCATGACGTCGACTTCCTGCGAAGTGGCGACGATCTTGCCCGGATGGACGTTCTTCTTCGTCCAGGACATTTCGGAAACGTGCACCAGACCTTCGACGCCCGGCTCCAGTTCCACGAATGCACCGTAGTCGGTGATGTTCGTGACGCGGCCCGTGAAGCGTGCTCCAGCGGGATACTTGATGGCGACGTTTTCCCAAGGATCAGCTTCAAGCTGCTTCATGCCCAGGGAGATACGCTGCGTATCGGAGTTGAAGCGGATGACCTGCACGCGAACCGGCTGACCGATCTGCAGCGCTTCGGACGGGTGGTTGATACGCTTCCAGGCAATGTCGGTGACATGCAGGAGGCCGTCAACGCCGCCGAGGTCAACGAACGCACCGTAGTCGGTGATGTTCTTGACGACGCCGTCGAGGATCATGCCTTCCTTCAGGCCCTGGATCAGCTCGGAGCGCTGTTCCGCACGGGTCTCTTCAAGAACGGCACGACGCGAGACAACGATGTTGCCACGGGCGCGGTCCATCTTGAGGATCTGGAACGGCTGCGGATGACCCATCAGGGGTCCGACGTCACGAACCGGACGGATGTCGACCTGGCTGCCCGGAAGGAACGCCATGGCGCCACCGAGATCAACCGTGAAGCCACCCTTGACGCGACCGTAGATCGTGCCGTTGACGCGCTGGTTGTTGCCGAATGCACGCTCCAGAGCGGTCCAGGCCTCTTCGCGGCGAGCCTTCTCGCGCGACAGGACGATGGAGCCGTCACGGTCTTCGTAACGCTCGACATAAAGCTCGACAACGTCGCCCGGCTTCACGTCCGGAGCAACGCCGGCCGGACCGAATTCCTTAAGGGAAACGCGGCCTTCGCTCTTGAGGCCGACATCGACGATGGCGAATTCATCGGTCAGGCGGACAACACGGCCCGTGACAACCGAGCCTTCAAAGCCGGTATCGCGACCCAGGGTCTCGTCGAGAAGGGCTGCAAAATCCTCGAAACCGCGATCGGTCGAGGTGTTCTGAGTGGCTGAAGCCATGTAGATACGATATTCCCGGACGCCCGTTCCGTGACCGGAGCGGATGTCCACGTCTGCGCCAGACCCACTAATGGACCGGACGTCTCCCCGCCGCCGCTAAACGGTCAGATCGGGTTGTTGGCTGTAAGACCTGCCCGCCAGACGCAGGACAGACCATCCCCCTCCCCTTCGGGGCGGGCGATACGCTGCACCAACACCCTGCGGGGGCGTGGTGTCAATAAAAAAAGCCGTTTTTCTGCTGTTATCGCGTCGGTTCAGCGCCGCGTGTGACGCAGGGCCACGATTTCGCAGGCTTTATCAAGAACCTCTGCGGCAGAAAGCCCGTCCGTTTCAATCAGAGCGGCATCCGCAGCCTGTATCAGTGGGGCCGTTTCCCGCGAGGAATCACGTGCGTCCCGCGCCACGAGTTCGGACACGGCCGCCTCAAGGGCAGAGCCTTCCAACGGAGTCTCGCCCGCCACCTGACGATGTCGACGTAAGGCACGGGTACGCGGAGAGGCCGTGATGAAAAACTTCACGTCCGCATCGGGGAAAACGACAGTCCCGATATCGCGCCCATCCACGACCGCACCGGTTTCGGACGCAAAAACGCGCTGACGGTCCAGCAAGGCAGCGCGAACAGCAGGCTGTGCCGCCACCAGAGACGCCCCACGATCGATCTCAGGAACACGCAGGTCCGTCCGGGCCAGATCAGCCTGTTGCAGAGCCTGCGCCTCAGCGGAAGCATCACCAGCCGGGTCCAGTCCGGCATTCACCATCCGACGGGCAACAGCACGATACAACAGCCCGGTGTCGAGATAGGGCAGCCCCAGTTTCGCAGCCAGAGCCTTGGCGAGCGTCCCTTTACCGGCCGCCGCAGGCCCATCGACAGCGATGACAAGCGGACGAGCCGTCACGCCGTCAGCCCTGCGCCGAGAGCGTTCATCAACTCCACGAAGCCGGGAAAGCTGGTTTCAATGAAAGCCGTGTCGTCCACATTCACAGGCTTTCCAGCCGCAAGACCAAGCACAACGGCACTCATGGCAAGGCGATGGTCCATATGGGTCTGGACTGTGCCGCCACCGAGAGGGGCATCAGCCCCCTTCACGATGAGGTCGTCTCCAATCACCTCGGTTTCGGCGCCGTTCACATTGAGCAGGGCGACAGTAGAGGCCAGACGGTCACTTTCCTTCACGCGCAGCTCTTCAAGCCCACGCAGGCGGGACGGACCCTCCGCAAAAGCGCAGGCCACGGCGAGAACCGGATATTCATCGATCATGGACGGCGCACGCTCGGGCGGAACGTCCACACCTTTGAGCTGGCTGTGACGGACATGCAGATCGCCAACCGGCTCTCCACCTTCCACGCGCTCGTTTTCAATGGAGAGAGACGCCCCCATCTCGATCAGCGTTGTGAACAGCCCCGTCCGCAGCGGGTTGAGACCCACGCCCTCGATCCAGATATCCGAACCCGGCACCAGCAGAGCCGCGACGATCGGGAAAGCCGCCGAAGACGGGTCTCCCGGAACCGTCACATCCCGCGCAGTCATGACGACCGGCCCCGTCAGGGCGATTCGGCGTCCACCCGCATCAAGACGCGAAACATCCACCTCAACCCCGAAATGCCGAAGCATGTTTTCCGTATGATCGCGCGTGGCGACGGGCTCTTCCACAACTGTGGTGCCATGCGCGTTCAGACCCGCCAGAAGAATGGCGGACTTGACCTGCGCGGATGCAACCGGAAGGCGGTATTCGATCGGTTTCGCCTCTCCCGTCCCACGAACGGCCATCGGCAGACGACCGCCTTCACGCGTCAGAAACTCGGAACCATTGGCCGCCAGAGGCGCGGTCACGCGGCGCATCGGGCGGGAGCGCAGCGAGGCATCGCCCGTCATGACGCTGTTGAATGCATGGGACGATAGAATTCCCGACAGCAGGCGGGCCGCAGTGCCGGAATTGCCCATATCCAGAACGTCCGCAGGCTCGGTCAGAGCGCCTACGCCACGGCCTTCAATGGTCCATTCCGTGCCCTCCCGCGTGATGGTCGCGCCAAGTGCGCACATGGCATCGGCGGTCCGCAGCACGTCCTCACCTTCGAGCAGGCCGGTGACACGGGTGCGACCGGAGGCGAGGGCAGCGAGCATCAGCGAACGGTGGCTGATGGATTTGTCACCCGGAACACGGGTGCGGCCGGAAAGTCCCTTAAGGGACGCGGAGACGGTCAGGGGGCGCGAGACTTGCATGAAGATGTTTTTGCTGGGGTGCCCCATACCTGTCAATCGCATCTTGAAGGTGCAGTCATGCGCCGAAAAACTGGCAGGAATCATGCGATGGGATTTGACAGGACGCGCACAAGCTGGCATGGCCGCGTTCCTTATTCGAGGCATCAGCAGGTTCCCGCACAATGGCAAAACCCGAACTCGGTCTGAAACGGACATGCGTTGAATGCAACGCCCGCTTCTATGACCTGAACCGCGTCCCGGCGGTGTGCCCGAAATGCGGCACGACCCAGCCGGACGATTCCCGTCTCAAGCGCAGCGAAGTTCCGCTGCCGGAAGAAAAAGATCCGAAGCCTCAGGCCAACGAGCATGAGGACGACGTGGATCTGGAAGTCGCCGATGACGAGGACGATGACGATGTGATCGCCCCGGACGACGATCTGGACGATGACGACGATCTCAGCAACGACATCGAAGTTCCGAACGACAAGGACGACCGCGACGACAACTAAAGTTGTTGCAAAGCTCCTCTGTGCTGCTCTTCTGGCGGCACTGATGAACGGCTGCTCTGATCCGGAAGGCATTTTCGCCCCGGACAGCGCACCCGTTCGCGCATTCAGGGCCCGGCTCGACAGCCATCCCAGCGCAACGGCGGTTCTCCAGTCCCGCTGCCCGTCTCCAATCCGTGTCCTGCGCCTGAGCGTGGACCGGCCCGTGACGGAAGACATCCTGACATTGCTACAGGTTACGGAAACCCATCAGGTCAACACGCGGCATGTCCGGCTGCTGTGTGGAGAGACCGTGCTGTCGGATGCCTGGAACTGGTATGTGCCGGAGCGGCTTTCCCCGGCCATGAACACACTGCTTGAACAGACCGACACACCGTTTGGACGCGTCGTGCAGCAGACCGCTTTCAGGCGGGAAAGACTGGAAACACGTTTTCCGGGGGAAGTCTCCGGAATCGTTCTGGAGAACAGGGCGCTTCTGCGCCGGGGCACGGATGGCGCGCCAATTTCCCTCGTAGTGGAAGACTATCTCCCCGCAGCCCTCCGTCCCTGAACGTCAGGAGGCCGGAGACCAGTTCAGATGCTGTCCACCATCCAGCGCCAGCATCTGCCCCGTCACCGAAGGAAGCGCAAACAGCGCCAGTGCGGCCTGAGCGATCTCTTCGGGGGAAGAGCCATGCTGCAGCGGTGTGCGGGCGCACATGCTGTCAAAATGCTCCTGCGTCTGCCGCACCGCAGGAAGGACCGGACCGGGACCGATGGCGTTCACCCGGACCCGCGGTGCGAGCGCCAGTGCCATGGTCTGCGTCAGGGTCCATAACCCCGTGCGGGACAGGGTATAGCTGACGAAATGCGGCGTCAGGTTCCATACACGCTGGTCCAGCATGTTCAGAATCAGGCCTTCTGCTCCCTCGGGAAGCGCCTGTGCCATAGCCTGTGAGAGGACGAACGGCGCACGGAGATTGGTTTCGAGATGCAGATCCCAGCTTTCGCGGGTAACGCTGCCCATCTCGTCACGAATGAAAGCGGAGGCGTTGTTAATGAGGATGCCAACCGGGCCCAGAGCGGCCTGCACACGCGGCAGCAAGGCCTCAACCTCATCTTCGCAGTGCAGATCGGCCTTTAAAACGCAGCCTTTGCCGCCAATCCGCTTCAGAAGCTCTTCAGCTTCATGGGTACTGTCGCGACAATGGATAGCGACCGCAAATCCCTGCCCGACCAGCATTTCCACCAGTGAAGCCCCGATACGCCGGGCGCCGCCCGTCACAAGAGCCACACGGGGGACACGCGGAGAAATCTGAAACGACGCCATTCTCAGAGAGACCGCCGGGCCGTCAGCGCGGCGGCGAGCGTCCCGTCATCCAGCACGTCCAGCGCGCCCCCCATAGGCACACCATGGCCCACACGCGTGACGCTCACGCCCGTTGGGAGCAGACGCTCCTGAAGCCAGTGTGCGGTGGTCGCCCCCTCAACGGTGGCGCTCAGGGCAAGAATGACTTCCCTCACCCCGCCTTCCTCGATCCGCTCGAACAGCGGGCGAACGTTCAGATCATCCGGCCCCAGCCCGGCCAGTGCAGACAGGGTACCGCCCAGAACCTGATAGACCCCGCGATGAACGCCCGCACGTTCCAGCGCCCAGAGATCGCCCACCGTCTCGACCACGCAGATCAGCCCCTGATCCCGCGCGGTGTCCGTACAGATATGGCACGGATCGACCGTATCCAGATTGCCGCATTGCTTGCAGGTCTTCACGCTCGTGGCCGCGCGCTCCATCAGATGGGCGAGCGGCAGCATCCGGCTTTCCGGCTGACGCAAAAGCGCCAGCGCGGCCCGACGGGCGGAGCGTGGCCCCAACCCCGGCAGACGCGCGAGCATCGTAATCAGTTGGTCGATATCGCCGTGGCCCATCATGGGCGTAAAATCCCCGCTAGCCGAATCAGAACGGCAGCTTCAGACCCGCCGGAAGATCGAGGCCACCGGTCACGTCACGCATGGCTTCGGAGCTTGCAGCCTCGGCCTTGGTCTTGGCGTCCGTATAGGCCGCCACGATCAGGTCCTGAAGCGTTTCGATATCGGTCGGATCGGCCAGTTGCGGATCAATTTTCAGGTCGCGCATTTCGCCCTTCCCCGTCAGCTTGACCGTTACTAGCCCAGCGCCAGCGGAACCATCGACCACAAGAGACGCCAGATTGCTCTGAGCGGCTTCCATCTTAGCCTGCATCTGGCTGGCCTGCTTCATCAGTCCGGCAAGGTTCTTCATCGGTATGTCCTTCAGTTCAGGTTCAGATCGTCTTCATCAAGGGAATCGGCATCCATAGGTGCAAATTCCAGATCGGGCGGCACATCATCGGTCAGCGGCACGGTGATTTCGGGTGGCAGACCGTATTCATCAAGGGAGTGATCCTGAACTTCCCCGATCTTTGCGCCGGGAAAGGCTTTCAGAATGGCCTGCACCAGCGGATGTTCCTCCACCGAAGCCTGATTGATGGCCACGACCTCGGCACCCTGCTCGTCCAGAGTCGGTTCACCCGAAGCGGTCGAGGCGCTGATCCGCCACTGACCGGGATAGACACGGTCGAGCAGTTTCTGAAGCTGGCGTTCGATACGGGCTTGCGGCTCTTCGGCGCGGATCTGGACATCGGGGGGCGAGAAACGCACGAGGTGGATGGCGTTGCGGAGCAGTCCGTGCAGAACGGGCTCGCGTTCCCGCGCCACCATCGCCACCATCTCGCGCCATGTCCGGGGCGGCGGCGGAAGTTCAGGTTCGGGTTCAGGCTCCGGAGCTGCTTCGGCATAACCGACAGTGGGCTCGAGAATCGTTCCACCATTCGCAACCAGCCGCACATGCGCCCGAGGCGCAGGACCGCCTGAGCCTTCGCTGACATTCGTCGAGGCGATACCGCTGACTGCAGCCCCTGACTGCGTGGCTGCAGATGCCCCACCCGTTGGCGTATGAGGCGATACCGGAAGGGACAGGTCCTGCCCCCCTTCCGTCAACTGACGAATCAGCCGGTCCGGCGTCGGCAGAAGGCTGGCATGGCACAGACGGATCAGCACCATCTCAGCCGCCTGACGACGATCCGGGGCCGTCTCGATTTCCTGCACACCCTTCAGCAGGATCTGCCATGCGCGACCCAGAACCGCATTGGACAGGCGATCTGCCAGAGCCCCGCCGCGTGTGCGTTCGGCCTCCGGCAAATCCCGGCCTTCCCGCAGGGACGGAATGGCTTTGAGACGTGAGATCAGATGCAGCAGATCCAGCAGATCCGCCAGGAGCACCCCCAGATCTGCACCGCGGGCATAAGCCTGATCGGTCAGGTCCAGCGCCTCGGCAGGCTTGCCCGCCATGAGCGCGTCCAGCAGATCGAAAACCAGACCACGATCCGCCAGACCCAGCATGTCGGCCACGGCATCCGCATCACTGGCGCCCTGCGCGATGGCCTGATCAAGCAGCGAGAGCCCGTCACGTACGGAGCCGTCCGCCGCACGGGCGATCAGGGCCAACGCGTCTTCCGAAAGGGTCGCCCCTTCCTTCAGCGCGATATTGTGGAAATGTCCGGCCAGCAGAGATTGCGGAACACGGCGCAGATCGAAACGCTGACAACGGGACAGAACGGTGACCGGAACCTTGCGCAGTTCGGTCGTGGCGAAAATGAACGTGACCTGCGGCGGCGGCTCTTCAAGCGTCTTGAGCAACGCATTGAAGGCATTACGCGACAGCATGTGGACTTCATCGATGATGAAGACCTTCATCCGCGCCTGCATCGGACGAAAGCGCGTGGCTTCAATGATTTCGCGCACATCATCCACACCCGTGCGGGAGGCGGCATCCATTTCCAGCACGTCGGGATGACGGTCCGCCAGAATGGCGGTGCAGTTGGCGCAGACACCGCAGGGATCGGCGGTCGGGCCACCGTTGCCGTCCGGGCCAATGCAGTTCAGGGCGCGGGCAATGATGCGGGCAGTCGTCATCTTGCCCACACCGCGCACACCCGTCAGCATGAAGGCATGGGCCACACGCTTGAGCTCGAACGCGCGGCGCAGGATGCGAACGAGCGAGTCCTGCCCGATCAGGTCATCGAAAGTCTGCGGCCGGTATTTGCGGGCCAGAACGCGATAAGGCGCGGCCTCGGCAGCCGGGGGCGCAGGAATGTCCTGTGCTGGTGCGTCTCCGAAAAAACCGCCACCAGTGTCGGGCGGCAGGGGGAGATCGTCGTTTTCGTCTGTCATGGAAATGTCGAACCCTCAGCACGGAGGATGGGACCGTTAGAAAACGGTCGGGACGCTGCATGAAAAAGAGCGTCCGGTAACTGTGTGAGGTAGGAGGCCGGACATTCAACCCGGATAAAACTCACTGCGGCTGCTTCCTTCCGGACCTGACCGGGTTGGCAAGGTATCCGTCCAAAGCCGACCTCCCGGCGCTCTCCTAACAC
>Ga0157363_1005610_pt1 | contig 11722 bp, 6 predicted proteins | sample AttsexASBM1_FD_111477 | JGI IMG/M metagenome (GOLD analysis project Ga0157363, IMG submission 111477) | Fungus gardens microbial communities from leaf cutter ant in Ribeirão Preto, State of São Paulo, Brazil - Atta sexdens ASBM1 | ecosystem: Host-associated > Fungi > Mycelium > Unclassified ...
AGCTAATAAATTTTTTAAGCCGTTCAAAAAAAAAAGAATTGTCAAATTCTTGTAACAAATATTTTTTTATTACTATTTAATTTACTATTTAATAACTATAAAATTCGCGCATAATTATTACATATAAAAAAAACTGCAACCCCCATAAAAAGAGCAAATCAAATAAAGTTTAATAACGTTAAAGTTTAATAAATAAACGAACGCTTAAACGAGAGATATTACCATAATATTAAATACATAGTTATTAAGTAGCGTTCCATACAGCTAACCGAAAATTTAGCTCGTTGAATGTATTAAGAGACTAATTCCTGGTTTGCACGAAGCTTGGAGAGACAAATGAAGTGCGGATGTTGCTTATTGCAAAATATGTCGTTAAGATCTACTTGTTTGGATATAATAACCTAATTAATTTGTCAGAATTATTGATTTACGAGAGATCAGATTTCTCTTTCCTTCTTTCTTCTCTTTCTAACGTTTCTCTCAATCATATAAAATTTCTGAAAAAAATCTTTATTTCTGAAAACATCTTCATTTCTTATTATAAAACAATTTCTTTCGTTTCATTTTATAAATGTTTTCCATTTTAGTAAATTTATTATTTTAGTAAATATATTATTCAAGTTTCTATAATACTACATTTCTTATACTATTTCTATGACTTTTTATTAAAATTTACTTTCACTAATGTTCTTTTCCGTATGGTTTCATACACAAAACCATTGTAAAACGATAATACGACGATGTAATCCAAATTAGCTCTATGTTTCGACTGCTCCTTACACGAGTCCTGTTTCACTAATGGTCTTACGGTGAATACACTCACTTCCGAGTTACGAGGTGGCAATACGTGTTACAATGTTGTAAATAGCTTAAAGCCAACCGCTTTGTCGCGCTCGACGATTAGCCGCCGTGAAAAGCGTTAATTCAGCGCCAACTGGCTAACTAATGCTTTTGCACTCCCCTCTTGGGGAACTTTGAATTATTCATTTTGTTTAGGGCCTGTTGACATGCGACAGGTACACTCCAGTCAGACAAAGGAACAATCGTGATGTGTTTTGAATGGCGTAGTTATATTCATGGTTTTGTATATGAACATAAGAGAAAGACAGAGAGAGAGAGAGAGAGAGAGAGAGAGAGAGAGAAAGAGAGAGATATCTCCAATGTTAAGTATGAATAATGTTGATCAGTGCGTATCTAATTAAAAACAATTTGCATGCTAGTGGCGTCAAAAGTTTTCGACAAGTCCGTTCAAGTCACGTTTAATATTATCCTAAAAAAAGGCCCAAGCAATTTACGAATAAAAGAAAAGAAATATCAAACATATCCATTTCCAATCTGGAAAATTAAATATTTATTTTGTTTATTTTGTGTATTATAATTTTGTTTCCGTTGCAAATTTTTATGTGCATTTCAGTGAAATACATGCAAATTAAATTGATCACCAAAAAAATAATAAATTTTTGTTAATTGATTATTGTGCATCCAAAATTTTTATAATACAGAATTTATTAATCTTTTTTTAATTGTATGGATTTTTCTATGTATTTTTCGAAGTGATGATAGCACATAATTGCACATGAATGGCATATCGTTGCGAATGACAGGCAGAAGAAATCTCGAAGTAATTGCGATTGTCGATAACGGTTGTGCGTAACTAGAAAGGTTGATATAAGCACAGCTCCATCCGTGGTGCGACCCTTATCCTACGAAGAAAAGAGACTCGATCGACTTGCCATCGAGTGAAAATTGCGGAATTGCCCTTTCAATCTGGCCGCAATTCCCGTCGAAGATCGTGTTTTACGAAGAAAGGGCGTCCCCGAGCTTGTCGTGACCAGATGAGGGTACGAGGGCGGTTGTAGAGTGACGGGATGGAAAATGAGAAAGAGAAGGAAAGAGAGAGAGAGAACGGAGCGAGAAATACAAGGGAGACTGAATAGGATGCTAAAGGAAGGGGAGCAACAGGCGGTGGATATTGACTTCCTTGAGAGTGCTGGGAGTTAAGAGAAGGATAGGAAAGAGCGAGCGAACGACGGTACAAGAGAAGACACCCGCTCTTCGTTCGCCGATCACAGAGACGCGAAATGAGCTTCGTCTCACGTCAGAGTCCTGCTTTGCGGCTGCAGATTCTTATTCGTTACGGGCGTGGAAAAACTATATCGTCAGAGACAGATGTATTCAGTACGCGAAAAACTTCTTGAGAAAATAGGGATGTGCGCGACGACGAAGAAACTTGCACCGCAAATTCTGTCGTCCCATGTTTGGGACGTCGTAATTTTCCATTCTCGCCTTTCTCTTGGCTTTCTTTCTCTCCATTTATAAATTCCGAAATCGCATTTCATGGACAGCCGAGGAAGTTCTCCGAGGAAGTTGCATCTTATTCGCTTATTTCGCGTTGAATGTTTGCTTAAGAAACTGTACCCTTCAATATATAGCTAAATCATAAATGTTAGCAATCAAAATGTTTTCCTTCGTGAATTAGTAATCTGTCTTTCATAAGCGTAATTTAAATGCTTATATAATTAGGACTGTTTAATTTATGAAAATTAAATGTTTGCGCGTTAACTTAAACTTGCAAAATGTAAATAAGAAAAGGTCTTATTTAATCATCTTCCGTAATTTAAATTTAAATTTAATAAAAATATAATTCAATTTTCTCAATTATTAATATATTTTACGATGAAAATTTAAAAGCTCATTTCGGTGATAATACATAGGTATATGATATCTCCTATTAATTTAACGAAGTTATTTATATTTAAACTTATACATTATTTAATTTTTTTATAATTGTAAAACAATTTATTTAAATTATTAAAAATTCTATAGTAATTTAAAATAAATAAGATATAAAGATATGAACGATAGAATCTCAAATTCCTACAATTTTTCTACGACTTTTCTAAAATTTCATAGATTCTCTTAAATATTTGAATGACATTTAAGCTAGTTCCATACGTTTCGATATAGAAACTTCAGCTTACTGTCTTACTTTCTTATTCTCTTACTTTCTTATGTTCTTATTTCTTATTTCTATTCTTATGTTCTTTTATTTTTTTGTTTTGTGAAGTTTTCTTTTGTTTGTCCATTAGATAATTTATAACATAGTTTATATGAAGATGGAACAACCAGTCTTTAAAATACTTCTCGGATATTTTTACGGATTTTTATTATTATTATTTTTCTGGATATTATGTTGTCCAAGAGATAAGATAAAATTTACAGTAATGTATCATAAATATCCTAAAACATGTGTATATATATATATATATATATATATATATATATATATATCCAACATCTTCGAGTCGAATTGGCTTCTATATACAAAAAGATTTACATTTCTAAGCTCATGAATCATGTAGAAATAAAGAAAGCATTTCCACGTCACTTTAGATAACGTCATTTTAGATAACAAAATGCCTTTTCAATCCCTTGTTACAGAAAATTGACAAATAACAGCTATCGGAATATGATACGTGACATGACGGTAAACACGATGGTCCCTCAGTGGTCAAAGCCAATATACCTTAATCACAACAGAAAGGGTTGTCATCAGCTTAAGCAGAAATGGTCGGAATTTCATCATCAAGGGTTGGCGCCCCTCTATATTAGTCTTCTCTTAGGCCAGTGATTCTTAATCACCTCTCTATTTATTAAAATTTTTTACTTTCCTTCAAAAAATTTTACATTAAAATGATACTTTGATATACAAGTAACAGATATACAAAAACATCGAACACATCTTAGCTTTCTTTTTTTTTTGTATAAAATAAAAAAGTAAAAAATATAACAAGATCAAAGTAATGCATAAAAAATTAGAAGTTCTGTTCAAATTATATATCTTAGAAATTGAAATATTCTAAAAATATAAATTTACTTTACATATTTTCTCTTAGTAGAATTCAAATCTTTCTATTACGTTCTCAGAAAGTACAACTTGTAATTTTAAAAGTTGCAATTTTGTTATCTTTTTTCATGTTATCTTCCTTAGAAATAATATTTTTGTAAATAGATAAAAATTATATATCACAATAAGTCACTTAATCGAAATTGCTTATTCAACATTCGCGAGCCCGCATAACAACCAGTTTGACAGTTTAAGAGTTAAGAACCACTGGCTTAGGCGCAAGCCTATCGAACCTGTTGCTTCCTGGATGGCTTGGCAGGCTCGATTTTCCTCCGGCTATTTGGTGCCCACTCGGGTGCCACCCTTCGGCTATCCTTCTTTCTCTTTCGTGAGAAGGAGGCTTTGCCCAGACATGCATCGCGTATTCAGGTCTCACGATAAATTTACGGTTAAGTAGTTCCGAGTAGCAATCTGAGCGCAACTGCAAATCACGAACCTCGCGGTGACGATAATTCACGGCCGATCTGGCAAAACCCCCGCGACTAATCGAGACAAACGCATGGCTTAGCTGGTAACCGATAACACGACTTCCTTTGTGTCGCGAACGTCGAACCTGTTGCTCCTGCCATGCCTGCACAGGTCCGCGAATAGAGGTCTACCTATCTATCTGTACATCCATCTATCTATCTGTCTGTCCCCTGTTTTGTATGTGCTCGTTTTCACCTGGTTGCCCCATAGAGAGAACGCGGGTGAATGCCCACTCGTTGATAGAATTCATTTGTCCGTTCGATCGTATTGCAACTATGAGAAACTCAATCAGCGGGCGATCATCTTCGGACTATCTCACAATGATCGATATGTATTCACAATGTTGTTATTCACGTCATTCAAAGTCACGAATGAAATGCAGAGCCTAAAATAAAAAAAAACATAGTTTCAACTCTGTGAAGTATTTTGAGATATCAAATATAATAAAATATAAAAAAAGTTTTTTCCAATTTTTAGACACATAAACGTGTTTCTTTTCCTTTTTCTTTGTCACTAAATAATGATTTTACATTTAGAAGACGTTTTTATAACAGGTATATTAATTTTTTATCCGTTGCCATGTTTCAATGTTTTTTTAGATTTGCAGTTAATAACTGCACAGGAAAAAACTATCCAGAGGAAAAACTATCTCTTCGTGTAGCTTAAATGAGCAATTGTTCGCTAAAACACGCGATCTTGTGGGTTCGTTGCGACTATTACATTTACTTTTCAAGGTGCAGATAATGCATAGAAATCCAGCACTCGGTTATTTATATGCGAAATCCGTGTGTACCGAGATACTTCTCTTTCTTCAAATGCGCAAGCATCTCTTTTTATCTTGCGCATGTAATAAGAAAATATCGTTCCAGCTTCTACAATTCGCACGAATAAATAAATTATTTGAGAAGTCCACAATAGCAGGAATTCGTACACTCGGATGTTCGAATTTCAAGATACAATTTTTTACTTTTGTACCATATCAATACTATTTTAAATGAGTACAATCTCTCTCAAAATGTACTAATATTACTTATAATATTACCTATAATATTTAAATGTTGAGATGAATAGTCTATTGTACCATATTTTACTCTGTTAATATGTAGTCTATAAAGTGCAACAAAGTAAATTAAATTAAATATTTCGATATTTACAAATTAATTTAAGATTTTTAGTTTATGACTGCGTCGTAAATGATTTAGAAATCTTATGAATGTTTAATTTGAAAAAAATCATCAATAATAATAAACTCGTATAATTAAATTTTAATTACATTTAAATAAAATCTGCAACAAATTAATTTAAAAATGTTTATCAATATCCTACTATCTTATGTAAACATTACGTTGCATTATACAAGCACGATATTATTATAGTGCGTAAAAATCTTGTGTACGAGAAGATTTTATTTATGCACGATATTACATTATACTTAGCGGAATAGATGCATCACTTCCGTGTTTGACATTTACGATGCCGTGCTTCGTAGTTTTTTTAGAGTTTACTTCGACGTATGCGAATAATGACGCATCGTAGCGTGATTGCGTTATAATGTTAGTCGGACAATGGATGTGTAATTTTAGCTCATAGAAATTAATCAGAATTTTTTATTAGATAAATTTTTTATTAGATAAATTTTTTTCTCAACATTCCACGAAGCAATCTCTTATGTCACTGAATATATTAATCTTGGAGAATAAACACATTTTTATGTTACGCAATCTAGTTCTTTAATCCTAAAAAGAAGAATAAATACTATTTTTATCTGAAATTTATAGATATCTTATTAATCGATATCTCTTAATTAAAAAAAAAAAACATCAAAAATATTATATATCTAAATAATTATATATATTTTTAAAAGACAAAAATAGCTTTTGCCAAATTTCGTGAAGTATAACGCTATACATGTCGCAAAATCGCCTTAAATTTGTCATTGAAAACCAAATTGGTCAAAAGATCAATCATCAAAATTAAACTTTGGAATTCTGAGACGACCTGAACACTCTCTTCCTATCCTCGCGGGATAAGGGTCATTTCCTCACTCTTGTCGTGGGGTCATTTTAACTAATTGCTTGCCCGTTGCTAAGGTAGCCTCATATTTCTCGGTGTTGAGTGACAAAAGGATATCGTATATTGTTTAGTGGTTCGGTCCGAAAATACCTGCAACATCAAAGGCGACATAAACCTCTGAGGTTTTCGTAGAACCAGAAGTGTCTATGCTGTGTCGTGGCTCGAATCGCTGCGGCCGAGATTATCACCACAGACACACATACGCACACCTACACATAGATACTCGAAATAGCGAAGCCTCCACAGGTCGAATTGCCAGCACTCGACGGAATTGCGGGCTCGGCAAGGTGACGCCGCCGCAATAGCCACCGCCATAAGTGCTGTCCGCAAATTGGTGTTTCGGTACGGCGTAAGCGGGGAATCCGGCTTTTAATCCCTTCGGAACATGCGGTGTGCTAAGCCACGTCTTGTTTTTTAAAGCATGCAAATAAAATGGGAATGCACCACGATTTCATCGTGTCGTATGTTGGTATTATATCCGCATTAAGCGTTGGATTATTATATGAAAGAAATTGTGGAGCAAGCTTGTCTCTATGATAAAATCGAGATAGGTATGTATCACGTTCTCAAAAAAAGAAGAGTAATAGCATTTTATATTGTAAGAATTATTCTCAATGTAAATTAAAATTAATCATTTACTTAAATTCAGTTCATCGTTGCCATACCAAAAATTATTGTAAGTATAAAAAAATTTTAATTCCGTTTTAAATAGAAATTTAATGTGAAATTTTGTTCTGAACTATAAAGATATTTAAGACGATGTGAATAAAAGCAAAAAATTGCAGGGTAATCGTTTACGTTTCAGTCTTGAACGCTTAAGGGAGAAAAAAGTTCGAGATGCGCGAAACTTCCATCTCCTAGACGATCCCTTTCGCGTCAGGACTGTCACGCTTCGTGACATATTTTACACGGGTATCGCCGGCAGGCAAACATCCGTCCCGAAATTTGTCACCGCGAGGATACGCGAAACTGCCGGGCATTTGTCACGGGCACAGTTCTTCCAAGATCCTTTTTGCAAAATAACAGCCGCCGTTAGAGGTAATAATATAAAATATGATACGCGATTAATCGCTCGTGTCATAATTATTCAAATTAACCGTACTCAAGATACGGTGGTACTAAGATCAAGACGGAAGTAATAATCACGAATTATCGAGAATGTGATCTGGCAGCGTAGGTTTGCATTCAAGGACTCCACGTGCAACACAGAAGATATATTATACGCAAGATGTATATATGTGGTTACATAATATTCGAAGGTTGATGATTATTGCGATATGTAATCCAATACCGTACATCAATTTACAAATATAATGAGCTAAGAGTACTTGAAAGCAAAATTCATAAGCAATGAAAGAAAATGGACAGTCATCATAGCAATTATTTATAACAAATAATAGAATATAAGATGAAAATAAATAATTATAATGATATAAGAAGCATTATTTTATTAATTACTTTACTTATTATTATTGTTTTAATCATACAAAATGACGAAATTTTTAGACAGAAGAATCTAGCTCCTAAGATTATTTTGTGTTTTTTTCTTATTGTTCAATAAATTGTAATAATTCTGAACTTTCCTTTTATAAAATATAAGTAGTCGACAAACAATAAAACAGTTGTCTTCGTTTGAATTCGACGCTATCTCGTAAATGCAACCGCGAGATAAGCGGTCATGACGCAACGCCGGAATTGAGATTAATTTCTGGAAAATTGTTGCAAACAAAACGAGCGAAAACTGTAATAACCGCGAAACAGGTTGGCGCGATAAATCATTTTAAAACAAGGCGTTCGCGCGTGTAAGATGAATCGTGTCGTTAAGGATGACCGTGACGCGTGAATAATACGAGGAATTTATTTTTCTCATTAAAATCGGCTTTTCCTTCGTTATCAACATCGACCTGGAATCTCCTCCTATCCATGATATAGAAACAATTAATCATTGATTACTTACGCTTTCAAAAAATATCAACTCTTTCGTTCTGACAGCATATCACCAATTATGAACATGTTTTTCCGTCATTTATATTTTACACAATCGATTAATGCATGATTCGAAATTCTGATAGTAAAATCAACTTTCCGGTTCAATAATTTTTAAATAAAATAATAAAAAGAATACACAAAAAAGCTGACATTATGCAATAAAACAACGATAGGTAACTTTTTCTAATTTATATTTTCTGTAATTTTAACTTATTGTTCTTCATATATTTTCAAAAATTCCTTTGAGAAACTATATATATTTTTGCGTATATTTATTTTTCATTATTAAATAAATTATATAAATATAAATAATTTGTATACATAAAGAAATGTCACGTATAATTTAAAACACTATTTAAAATTTCAAATAAAAGTGAGTTCTGATGATATCATTGATAAAACACGAAAAGTCTAAAGTAAACATACAATGTAGAAATAGTAAACTGAGATTTTCTATTGTTAAACAAAAACTCAATACTAAAAGAAATAGAACTGCTTCGCGCATAACCAGTTTACGATGTAATTACTGCGACAATACTTAAGTCTATCAAGAAAGAGATAATAGCTTTGTGAATATAAAAAAAATAATAAAAATGTACGTCCACTTCTGCATTGTGAAAAGATCTTGTTTCATTTCTCGGTGAATTGATGGAAATTTTTGAAATATACCTGTTTACATTATGTTTTAAATTACATTTCATAATTATCTGATCCTCGAAGAATTTTTTCTTAGATAATAAATTATTTTTGAAAAAGAGAGAAAAAAGATGTGCCCATTCAATAAAATATACAATAGACAACTAGAATTCAAATCTATAATTAAATATATCTGTAATTAAAATCTATAATTATAGTCTATAAATATATAATTACTTCTTTCCCTCTGTCTCTCTTTTCTCATTTAATTTTCATAATGGAATAAACTAAACGCTTATATAATTTCAGGAATTTTTTATATAAATTAATTCAGAGGTATATCAATTTATTATGAAATGCATTTATATATGTATCGTACATCCATTTATTCAATATTTATTACATCTATTAAATGTATATAGATAAAAAAATATTATAACGCAGAATTATTGTTATCATATTATATATTTATATGTCATTTATCTTTGACATGTACAGTAAATGTAATAAATATTCTTGATGATAAATTATTAAACGCGAATATATGTAATGGTGTAATATAAAATGGTATTTCTACCTATATAAAACGGTTTTAATAATACATATATTAATGAGAAATACAATCTCCAATTGAGAGCTCAACATGTCGCAAAATCTTGATTCATAGAGGAAATATTGATAATTCTCCAGATATATCACCTTTTACTGGTAGTTTCACAAACACGTGTGTAACATAATTTACGATCTTTTTCGAAAGTAAAACCTTCAACAACAGTTCGCGTATTCGATTCTTTTTACTCCATAGAGTTAAAACTTCCGCCTATAAATAGGTAAATGGAAAAAAAAGTTCTGTTACATCTCGATTCTGCATATAATAATTGCGATTATCAACATGTTTAATAATATCAAGACGCGATTATGAATTTCGATTACAGTTTTCATGGACGTGTCAATAAATATGCAATTATTTACGGATAATTGAATTTCTCGCATAAAGTACCACGCGACTTCAATTGTTCGTCCATCAGATAATATCAGGTAATGAAAGTTGGTAATTGAAGACAATCGATATGATGTAAAATAATCAAACGCATCAACGAACGCATCAGTTGATAAGTTGGCTTGAAAAGACTCTCGAGAAAATGGCGAGTAGGAATTACGAGAGAAACATATTGTCAGAGATAAAACGGAATGATCACAAGAATATAAGAGTAGAACAAGAATCATAATTTAATCAGTCTCTCGAGTTAGTTCTTCTTCGTCTTTGTGACGGTATTTAACTTGCGCTTTACTTTTCTAGAAATGAAAACTGTAGATGTTAATAGATCTATTAAGAATCCCATCATGGAGTTTTTATTCTGTTCTTTTTCTCTCTTCATCTTATTCCATTGTGAATCTGCATTAACTTTATGTCTTTCGCGTTACGTTATTATAATTAATTTTAATATTGCATTGACGAATTTATTAACTGTAATATTATAACATTATAAAAAAATTTTACAGTAATGTTATGTTTCGATAATGATAAGCTAATTCCTCAATTATATAATATATGAACATATCTGTTTTTTATCTTCTATCCCATTTTCGTACAAATATTTATCTGTGTGGATATATTCATATATACCGTAAAATAGGTAATCATATAATCATAATTGGGACTTTACTCCAAACTTTAATCCAAATTTTAAAAAATTTCTAAAAGACAACAACCATGTTCGAAATCACTATATAAGACTTAAAATATCTTAAAATATCTTTAAGACGTTATGTCGCGAGTTTAATGTATGTGTTATCTGGACATTAAAAAAAATTTTTAAGTTATCAAAATTTGACCCAAAGTTATATCAATTCAGAATCAAAACTGAATTAAAAAAATGCTTAAACAGCACCGAAATCACAACTTAAAATATTATAAGACATCTTTAATATGTTTATATAATTTTCATGTTCCCAATTTTAAGATACGTTACCTGAGTATTTGTTAAAATTTTAAAATTATTTAAATTTGAGTTACCCCATTTTATGGTATCTAATATTTCGATATTTAATACATATAAAAATTAAAAAGGAAACAACTGAATTCTGATTCGCGTCAGCATCTATTCTCATTTCTAACTCGAATTTCGAATTTATTCGACGTTAAGAAATGTGTTTATCTGCATCAATGGAATTCTAGGAGGAAAAAAATTTGAATGCAGGATAAAATATGCAGTTTCCGTCCAGCAGTCGAGAATGATTACGTTTGAAAGTTCCAGTTACAATTTCTCTCAAAATGATTCTTTTTACGACGTTTTTCCCACCGCCGCGGGGAATAGTTACGGTTACGGCGGAAACTCGCGACGTTATGAAAATACAGTGGCTTGGGATGGCTGCTCCGCGCGAGTAGAAAGATCATTATCTTGGAGCGCGAGACTTCCACAAGAAAATGTAAACATATGTTTCCACGGTGAAAAAAGAAAGAAGCGATGTGCACACGGATTTACAAGAAGCTATTGTCGGACACTAAGAACAAGAAAGCAAAACGGATCATCAATTCTATGTATCGTACTTAACTATTATAGATCTCATATATCGTTATTCTTATACAAAATGCAAAAATCTCATCTCATTTTGTAGATATATATAATATTTTATATATCATTTTAT
>Ga0157363_1005611_pt1 | contig 11721 bp, 2 predicted proteins | sample AttsexASBM1_FD_111477 | JGI IMG/M metagenome (GOLD analysis project Ga0157363, IMG submission 111477) | Fungus gardens microbial communities from leaf cutter ant in Ribeirão Preto, State of São Paulo, Brazil - Atta sexdens ASBM1 | ecosystem: Host-associated > Fungi > Mycelium > Unclassified ...
CTAATTTATTTGGCTTTGCAACCAATGTGAGTGACGCATTCATTCGATTAGAATCAGTCAGGGGATACATTTTTTTATACATACCCATACGCACTTTTAGGGGATGAAATTAGGGGATCCTTTGATAAAAAGGAGTGTTTCATCTCCTGAGTTTTTAAAATGAGTTTATTTTGGAGTGAATATCATCGATTATATATAAACTATACATAAAAAAATTGATTAAAATGTTTTCAGTAGATGAATAATTTTAAGAATACTTTATATAAAAATACTTTATATAAAAATAGTTTTAATTTCTTATGTAATAGTGATAAAGAATAGTTTTAATTTCTTATTTTTTAAATAAAAATTATTTATATATTGAACAAAACAATTTTTTATCATTATTATAAAATATTTTTGTAACCATGAAACTTTTATTGAAAACTTTTTTTCCATCTCTTATACTAGGTAGTTTTAACAATTATAAATTTGCTTTGAAAATAATTAATCGATTGTTTATCTGTATAGCAGCGAAGAAGAGTGATATGCGCGAACGGTGAAATTATTGTTGAATTGCAATAAAATTAATTTTTTAAGTTGTGTTAAAAATAAGGGAACAGTAAAATGGAAACAGCAATAACCATTTGATTAAATAGCTCGTTAATCGAGAATGTTAGTTCCTATTTATATATATGTCTAAGATTTTTCTAACATTTCTTTTTTTCAACAATCTCTATAATTTACGATCCAATTGCTGAAACTTACTTGCAGACTCGAACTCAACGGAACCACTCCGTGATCCTGGACGTAAATGGTTAACCAGTATCCCCTTTTCGTCTCGACGTCGAGCACCGCCTTGGTCCTGATGTTTCCTGCAACAAGCGGAGAACCGCGCAATTAACTCGGGAACCAGAATGAACATGGCAAACGAACATAAGCTGTTCCGATAATATCTCGATCATCTATCTTTTAATATTTCGAAATAATTCACTTTATTTCGATCGATTCCGTCCGTGTATAATGAATTATATAGCAGGTGCGAGCCCGTCAGGCGGCTTTCTTAAAATGGAATCAATAAGAACGTAAAATAATCGCCATATTGCGAGACCTTTGCACTCTGGCGTTCGTTATTTCCCCGTAATCCGTACTCGGGACTCGAAATGAACGGAAGGCGGCCGGTTCACGGAGAAAAAAAAGAGGCGGCGCAGTATTTCTACCTTGTGCGAGGTGGTCGGCAACAAGAGAACCGACCGGCGGGCACGTCATCACGCTGCTAAATGCGCACGTATGCGTGCACTCGGTTGGCGAGTCCACCAACCAAGCGAACAGCACAAAAATCGAACTGCATTCCTGCCATTAACACATCGGCGGAATATACGGCGGCATAGTGCCGCCATTCCGCGACTCGGCTTTTTGTCAGGATTTCGCCGGATGCACCGGCAGTTTCTTGCGCATGGGCCCGATATTCCACGTTCTGCGCTCTTCGCGGTTTTGTTTAACCATCATCCCGGATTAACGCGAGGAATTAATAGCGATTAAGTAGCGCCGTTCGCGATGACGCTCGATTACTTAGCATGCTCATTCGTGGCGACAGAACCAAGAAGAAACGAAGACTACACAACTTGCGATTTGTAATGCTGATAATCAACGTCTTCCTTGATCGGTGCAAAAATCGAGCCCGGAGTCTTCGCGGTTTCGGTCGCTGTGCAATTAGCAAGACATCGAACCCACCATTTCAACGTTTCAACGTCGATCGCCAATCGGGATAACGGACTCGATCTTCGAGTCTACCGGAGCATGTAACGAGCGTTAATTAGAAATCGGCGGATTCGTGCGGATTGCCGCCGCGAGTCATAAATGTTCTCGCGTCCCGGTCGAGCCGGCGCGGCGCGGCGGGAGCTTCACCGGCTTCACCCGCTCGCCGGCTTCGCTCCGAGTACGACTCCACACCTTTGCATCCTGGTTGTGCAAACCAAAGCTTTTCCGTTTTGTTTTGTTTTCAATTTTTTTTTTCAAAAGAAAGATACTCGTAGCGCCAAGCCTCGCGTTAAGCGTATGGTTTTGTTACCGCGTTTTTCCTTGCAGCTTCCGTTGCATTGCGTGCGTGCTCGAATCATAACCGCATTTCTCGTTGCCAGGTTCGTGGTCTGCTTGCAGTTAGCACACATGACACGGAAAAGAGGGAATACATTTTTTTATAGTTTCTCCTTTATGTTGTAATCACACACTCGAATGCATCCGTGGCCGTTTGTACAAATATTCAACGAGAAGCCTTACTACGCGAGTGAAATAGATATCGCCACGCGTAGTGTAATTAAAATCGCCGGGAAAGAATACACTACTTTTGTAAGCAGCGAAACGAAACGGATGTTTCGAGTAGCTGAATTTACCGTGGAAATTGTTAAATCTTAATTAACCGCAAACGAACATTACTATATAATAGCGCCATGCTGCTGTGCTTCATTGCCTCTCCTGTGCTCTCCTACGACATCGTTATTTCGACATTATATATGCGCCTCTCCTATTCATTTGACTATGGAAGAAGCAGATGAAGACACGTGCGGTGTTTAGTAGCAAGCGAGTCGGCGAATGCATTAAATTTAGTACCATAAACGTGATTTATACAATATCCTCATATAACGCGAGAATTTAGCAAGAAAATAAGCTGCACTCGCTTACGTATGGCAATACGACTAAAAAAATGAATTTTCTCATACAGTAATACTGTATTTCTACGTATAATAGTATTGTATTTCTTAATAAAATTCAGTACTATAATTCTTACAAAATAAGGTACGGTTGATCCGGCATGAGGCCTTCCAAGGAATAATCTGCAACGATATGAAATGTAGATTTTTCCGCGACAGCTTGTCTTGGTAAGATCCATGCGAGTAAATATTCATCAAATGTTTAGCCTCTTATGAATAACACAAATATTACCACAAATTTCTATAAAAATATCTATATTGCTAACAAGTTATAGTTTATAGATCAAATTGAAGCCAAGGAGACCATGTTAAGTTCTCCGTACAAAAATATCTGTAATATGTTATGTTACACTGAAAAAATTGTATTCTCAACTTAAGAGAATTATATATTTTTTTATATCTTCTTAACACGTATTCTTAATAAATAGAATATTTTCTTCTTTCTGTTAGTGTTTTTAGAATATTCTCTTGAAATTAAGAATATAGTCTAATTGTGATAAAATTAACGATCTACGATGCGTCGCCAAATAGTCTATAATTCACATTATTATACGTTTTCTAGTTGCCATTTTGTAGTTGTATAAAGCACGTTATTGTCGATATTTGTCGACTTATATATTATAAAGTGCAGTATTGCATAAATTATACCAATATACAATGGATGAGAAGATAGCGAAGCTCGAGGAAGAGACGTTAACCGATTTGATGGAGTTTTATAAATAAGTTTCTTAACTATTATATTTATGCATGAATTACGTTTTTATATTCTTAATAGTTAGTTTTTATATTTAAGATCATCATGATCGGCGTAAAAAACGCATTCCAGTAAGGTTGAATACTTAAAATTTTTTTTATGTGTTTGTGGAAAGTCATTTTCTTTGTTTCTAATCTTCCTTTGTGTGATTGGAATGCATTGGAAAGAAGGCTAAATATAGCCAAGGCAGCAAATTAATACATGTCAAATAACGATTTCGATGATATCAAAAAATAAATATACTCGTATAGGTTATTAGATTGCTAACTTGTCGCTTTCAAATGTGCTGTTTAGGATATTCTTAATATAAGAGTAATTCACTATTACTAATATTCATAATATTAGTTTTTATTAGTTCAGAATATCTGATATTAATCTATTCTTCAGAATTCCCTCTGAAGTTAAGAAAATCCTTTCAGCGCTTATTTTAGAAGAGATTATTATAAAAATAAATGGAAAATTCTTAAGTTGAGAATATAATTTTTTCGATGTACGCTACATTAAGTACTGATTGTAAATTAAAACTCATTAAACATTAAACATTACTTCATAAGTATCTTTGTACATTAATATAACAAGTTTACTGTTACATACATATTCAACTTTAAGGTCACTTTACTTAATGCGTTATAGATGTAGGTGTTTCGTGCGGAGAGTTTCACATATACTGTTAGATATCAAAAGAGTAATTAATGGCAAATTCTTTGTATGAAAATAACATTTTCATATTTTTAATTTTTATGCTAAAATATTTATCTGTATTGTATCTTTATTGTTGTACCAAATGTAGTTAGTTAAATAAATAACGTCCACATTATAACGTGCATTTAATAAATAATTAAATTTGAATCAAATACAATATTTTTTTGAGAAACTGTCCCTATAACTATATTGTGGTAGTTAGATTAACGACATATTGAATAAGACAATGGCGATCTATAAAATTAAAAATAACTCGAATTGAATATAATTCGACATTATGAATTTAACAGTACAGTACAGTATTTTGTGATGTTTTGTAAGTGTCGGTATTAATCTGTGAAGGTCACCCGGATATAATTGTATCTTTTATGATAAGAAAGTAAGTAAGAACTAAATAATATTTGCAAAGTGTGCAGTTTTTCATTGCAAGTGCAGAAATAAAATCTATAATTATACGTTTAGGCTATAATAGTTCGGTCATGACCAGATAAAGATGACCGTCATCTCTTTTCCTATCAAATTAACTTCACGTTCATTTTACGAAGTTTAGCGATATATAAGATATTTCTAGAAATCTATGGATATTACAAATCGATAAGAATAAAATAGCAGTCCGGATATAAAACGTCAGCTGATAGAACATCCCTTATCATTGGAAATTACGGAGATTCGACACTTGCAGCGAAATATATTAATGTCATTTCAGAAAGACGAAAATTCATATCGCTCATATATCGAATAACTTTATGAAAAAGAGGAAAGGAGAAAAGGCAAAGGAAATTATTCTTCGCGAAATATATGCTGCACGTCTTTACATCAGCACATTCGCAACGTGAACCGTTGAACGTTATATCTATCGGATTTCATCACGGAGATGCACGTGAAGGTGCTTCGGCAAATCTCCCAGGCTCCTTCGTGTTCATCTATTCGTTCAGACAGCTGATGAAGGCGTGTGCAGCATTTAATAGCGCGCCAGGGATCGTATTTAATGTGTGCCTGCGCGCTGATTGCAACTCCCGAGATGCGCATGAGCGATATATAGCAACGAAGTAGATATAATATGTACGTTATACAATATAACGAAATGTTGAAGAGCTCTCGTTCACTCGGATTCGTGCTGCCTCGCGATTCTATCGGTAAAACGTGACGGCAAATCGTACAATTTCTATGTATACTATTAAATTCATTATGTCATTCCTAATTTGAATTATTTTTAATAATTTCTATATCGTCACTGCTCCTACTTAATATATCGTTTTAACTAAATCAATGGAAGGTGTATGTCATATCTCAAAACATTAAATAAAAATAGATTATTCAATGATTACGTCTGAACATCCGTGTGTAAACACAATTTTTTATTCATTTCAATGTTATTTAATTTTTTGTTTAATTCTTATGTAAAATGGCGTTTTGTAGTATTTATTTGCAAATTTGATATGAAAATGTAGCAAATATACAAATTAAATCAATTTTTTTTACATATAGTAATAAAATTCCAATAAATATTTCTGTAAAAGTTTATTTGGATTCACTTACACATTTAAAAGTTATTTATTTAAAACGGCAGCAAAATGTGATCATTGTGCTGTATAAATTATTATAAGCAAATTATTCGTTTATTTGCAGTTGATATGTTTTACGATCAAAATTTTTTGTCTTTGAAACAAACAAAAACAAAAAAACATATTTTTAAACTTCATTAACTTTTATTTAATTATTGAACAACTCAAAAAACATATTAAATTTTACTCAAAAGTAAATTATTATTTATTGAGTACATTCTTTAAAGTCTCATTCTGAGAAGTGAAAATTGAGCTTTAAAAAAGAATCTCAATTATCTTGAGGCGTTATTTTGCTTGTATAACAGATTAATTTATACAATTAATTTGATGTTATGCAATTAATATGGTGTCTCGAGATAACGTTAAGAGATTTCATTTTTCAGAGTGAGATACACTCTAAAGAATTTTAGAGACTTTAACATGGACGTTTATTTTAAAACTAAGCAACTCAGCTACAGAAATGAATTAACTGTGACTGTTTTTGTTAACCATACATTTTGTAAAATAAAATAAAATATTTTGACACATATAAAAGTTAAAAATAACAAAATATTATTTAACTCAAAAAATTGGTTTAAATTTTCTCTTTTAATATTTAACAATATATATACTCTATATAGAAAATACTCTACTAGAAAAATAAAAAAGATAAATAAACAAAGAGAAGAAAATTGTCAACTTGTATTTTCAAATATATATATTGTGCCAAAGAGGAAAAATAACCGGACAGTACACAATCGAGACAGCTGTTTGGCAATTTTTCCTCGCGACTTTCCCGTAAGAGCTGGATGTCTTTTGCTGCTTGAGACCGGTAAAGACCGTCTCGTCGAACGAACTATAGAATTCGTTTTTGGCGTGACTCTTTTGTTCGAGTAACGACGAAGCCGTTCGGCGGAAGTGCAAGGAGGATACGGCTGATAGCTTTCCGAGCAGAGAACGTGTAGCTGTAATCGAACTCTTGGTCGTTTAATTTTTGGCCAGGGTACTGCCTTCCTTCCGTTCTTTCATCCGGTGTCCTGTCTGTCCTCTTTCGCCACTCTCATCTTTCCTGAAAAATTTCTCGAGATCTTAACGCAACCTTGTGTTCGTCTGATCCGGGTTTATCATTGACACTCTTGGCATTATCTCGTTGGCAGTATACTGTATAAACATTTACGAAGCATTAACAAGGACTATCGAACGATTATTGTTGAGAGGAGAGATTGATATTCGATAGAATATCAGGGATTAATGAACGCTTGTAGCGAGAAAAGCTGCAGCGAGAATAGATTATATTAATTGGGTTTTATTTGTTATCTCGTTACTGTGCTAGAAATAATGCTACGAGTCATCATAAGTGTCTCAATTATTTATTTAATGCTCATCGAAATATATTATTTTGTTTAGAAAAATACGTATAAAGGATTACAAATGGATGATAAAATCAAAATTCAATCTCCGCCGGCAACGTGGAATTTTGAGGGACAGTTAATTTTTTTATTATAAATTTTGGCAGAAAAATGTAAATCTATAATAAAAAGTAAGTCTCTCAAATAAAACTCGACTTTTAGGATAAAAACTTGTTAAAGCTTTCATAAATATGCGAGAATTTTTTTTATATTTTTATACAGTTCGAAACAATATAAAAATTTGAGTAGTGTATCTTTTTCCCTAAGGCGAAAACTTGAAAATTTTTATCATTGAAGGTAATGCAAAACATTTTCATTTTTCAGATTATCTTTTTAGAGAAAAAATTTCACGATCGCTAGAAGAGAGATTTTTTCTTAGAATTTATCCTGAAAATATGACAGTCATGGGATAACATTGTATTTTGAAGAATTTTAATATAAATATCTCTCATTTCTTAATAAAACATTCCTTAATAAAGTATAAAATAATTTGATTAATTTTACTGAAGTGCATAATAAAAAATATTGTATTGTATCACAATTACCATATTTTCAAGATAAATTTGAAAAGAAAAAAATCCGTGTAAAAAATTAAAGTTAAAGTTCAAAGATCCAGGTTGCTGCAAAAGATATATTATTGAAGGAGTTAAGATGTAAATAATACGTCCATTCGTTTGTAAACACATTAAAATATTGTTACGTGGATTTAAAGTTTATATCGTATTACCTTCATGATACTCACGCTGATTAAATTGTAATCCGAGGGAATTAAACGCGACAAAGTTTCATAGAATCTAAACGGAGTTAGGATTACAGGAAATTCGTAAATGAAAGAGATAATTACGTTTTCGTTACTATTATAATCGTAATTTTAGTCAATAAACAAAAATTGTATAACAAATTTTTACGCTTTAAGTAATGTGTGCAAAAAATGTTAACAAGTTATGAATTTTTTGCGTTCTATTATTATTTCGCATACGATATTACTATATGCGCAGGAGTCTCGCACATTTGACGAATGTCGAGAAAAAATACAAACCGTAAATCGCCAGTGGATAAAAGCACCACTAGAAGCGAAATTACGAGATATACGTGTCCGCTCGACCGAATCTCGATACGCTCGAGATTTAAATTGCCGCGGGCATATCGTCAACATTCGATTGAAATGCGTTTCCGTGGAAACCTTTTAACGATTAGATTCACGTAACGGTATACACGCATATAAAGGAGCGATGTAGCTTTTAAATCAGGATTGAAAGTATAATGGAAAGGCGAAAAGTAAGACTAGTATTTCAAATAAATAAAATTTGTTATTTGATAGAAAGGCAAGCTTGCCATTTTGATTTAAAAAATACTGTCATTGAAGTAATCGAAGATCTGTTTTAAGAAAAGTCATAAGATCGCAAGCAGGCAAGATAAGAAAAATCTGCAAATATATAATATATAATGTATATATCATCTCTAATTTAATGATATAATAGAAAAAAAGAGTCTTTAATAAAAAATAAATTAAATAATGAAGTTTCGCCTTCAAGAAAGGTGATACTGAAATCAGAAAATGATACAAACGTATTTACGCTACTTTCACTTATATTAATAAATGACATCAAAAATTAAATCCTCCATAGGATTCGACACAAATCAATTATATCTTCTGGCAAACATTCTTCGCGAGTTTTTCTTTTATAATTCTTGAAACTTTCTCGAGCTCCGCGGGACTCCCGCGTGGTACTCCAACAAATTATTATACCTCTAACTCTACCGAGATGTCCAATCTTCTTGCATCGTGTCCTATCCCTTCCCACCAGTGGAGATAAACGGTTCCACGTTTTTTCCGTTTTCACTGGTTTTCAACTTTTGTAGGAGCACTACTTACCAGACGTTCGTCTTTATCTTTATAGCTCTTTCGATAGCCAACGAGCCAATTTAATCAGCACTTTTACTGGAAATTTACGTGAAGTAATAAAGAAATATCTAGCGGACGTTAGATAACGGAATTCATATTACCTACACATAAATGTCATTTCTATCCATTATATTTAATATTCTTGGATATAATCAACGTTATAAATGATATATAATGCATTTGCTCATGACTTTTAAAGGAAAATATCTTTCAGAGGAGACTTAAATAATTTTTAAATAATTATTTTTTTTCTGTTCATTAATCATTCAAGATACTACAAGTACCTAGCATAAAATTTTAATATAGACCTTTATCATTCGCCTATATATAAATGTCTTAAATATTTAAGAAATTTTTCTAAACTGTAAATTAATTAAATGAAACCTTAGCAATAATTTATTCACAAACTTTTTAAAAAAAGTCATAGTTTTCTACTAATATATAAAGTGTACAATAAATTTCACAATGGATAAATCCGCGCGTTCAGTCAGAAGTTACAATAAGAAATTTGATAACTCTTCAAAGGTGTGAATGGTTCGAGTGGATAAAGAAAAAAATTTCACGCCAAACTAGTTTATCCAAGATTCTGCGTGTTCGAAAGTTTCCGAAAGTTGGCGTCGATGTGCAAATGGCTGACGATTCCTCCAATTCGTGATACGCGTATCACATAGAAAAGTTTTAAAGTGTGCATATAGTTTGAAAGCAATCGAATCTAAGTAGTTCGAGAAGTTGTGAAAACCGCTTTGATACGTTTTGTTGCATCCGGCATAAAAACACTTGCAACACTTCATCTTCCGCTTCCTGTAGAAAATTTCTCTGAAAGAATACAGAAATATTAGCACATTCTGCATCGCAATTCTATCTTCTACAAGAACACTTTTATTTCCTCGGTGAATGTAAAATTATAATCCTGACGTCTCTCTGTTTCTCTCTCTCTTAAGAAAACTAAAAGTGTAATAATTGTCGAAACGATTAATCACAGGAGAGATAAAACGACGTTTTCTTCTTGGTTGGAATAAAGATATTTATCGTCTCGGTGATTGTTGGCGAAATTGAAAGTTCTTCGTCGTGTTATTCATGAAAAATCATTCGGAGGCTCTGACGATGATGACACGTTTATGACGAAGGTATATTCCTGATGGATATAAACGAGCGGCTCGACGATTTCACGAGTACCCGTGAAAAGGTATTGCGAAAGTAATGATCACCACCGCTCGGGGATCGTCATTAGCCAGATTAACAGTGGAAAACCGTTCTGTCCTCGACGCAGGAAGCCGGGTTACCAGAAATTATGTTGGCGGTTAGGGTGCCATAAGATCCGCCTTCGTCGTGTACCCTTCTTCTACTTTCGCTCTCCCGCTGCTGTTCCACTTTCCTGACTTTTCACATCTTTCCTGTCCCGTCCCTTTTTTATCGCTCTCTCTACCTTGAGTAGCAAATGCTATCATTCTCGCCCGAAGACGAACAAGAGTTACTACTAGAGACGAATGCTTCCTTTTCTTCTTTCATATCTCAAACGGTATCAAAAATTTCCAAGAAAATTAATTTATTTGACTTTGAAATAAACATGTAATATATACGAGAATATAATTAAATCGAATTTTGGTAAATTGTATTCCAAGAGAACGATTGACTATGTGTATTTTTGTTATTGCACGATTAATCTGCATTTTTTCAGTTATGTATGAAACAAAAAAAGCGTAGTTGTATTTTATATCAAAGTCCGCGATTTTTTCTCGTGTCCCAAATGTACACGTCCACTTTCCAACTGTGCAGTTACCTTAAATCTCTTATAATTCATTCCAATGTAACTATTCAACCCTGTGGAACGTTCATTATTGCACCACGGCTCCAAGCGGCAGATAGAAAGTTAATTACGTAGTTAGTGGCATTCCATATTTTATGGAACGCGGAATTGGATTTTTGATCGCAACATTTCGTGCGTCTGAGGTTTGGTCGCGAACTATTGGCCGCCTGTCATAACGAGTCGTAACGAGAGTCTTGTCGCACACGTACTCTGGTGACACGCGACCGTGATAAGAAATCCATACATCGCGTGTTCCTTATTGCGTGATACACTCATTACAAGAGAGGAATAAATGGGAACCAAAGTATTCGCATTGAGAAAAATTTCTGGTTGAAAATGAATGAATCAGAAAATTCTAATCATATCAATCAGAATTATGGTTATTTCAACTACACAAATAGAAATCAAATAATCCCTTGAGTTAAATAACATTTTTAACTTCCATGTGTGTCAAAATATAAATTAATCCATTTCTGATTAGTTTCAAAGTAACATTATGCATTTAGTAAATAATAAATTAAATTTGAGTCAAATATAATGCAATATAATTCGATATGAATTTAATAAATTTATGAATTTAACAGTAGAATTAAAATAGAATTATAATAGATTTAATCAGAAAATTTTGGTTTGTCTATTTTCCATCAGAATTCTAATGAATACAATTAGACTCTTTTTTCAATGCATAAAATCACATGGTATTAGGAAAGAAGGATGTTTGATCTTCTGCAGAAATGTGACTTACACAGGGCTCCTAACTGATACGATTTATTTAAAATAAAAAATATAAGTTTCAGAAACTTATTTAAAATATAAAATCGTAGAAGTCGGTAAAGTAATTGAAACGACTTATTTGAAATAAAAAATATAAAATAGATTTCAAGAACTTATTTAAAATATTATTTAAAA
>Ga0157363_1005612_pt1 | contig 11721 bp, 17 predicted proteins | sample AttsexASBM1_FD_111477 | JGI IMG/M metagenome (GOLD analysis project Ga0157363, IMG submission 111477) | Fungus gardens microbial communities from leaf cutter ant in Ribeirão Preto, State of São Paulo, Brazil - Atta sexdens ASBM1 | ecosystem: Host-associated > Fungi > Mycelium > Unclassified ...
ACTATAGCCCATGGTCCATGCTAACTACTGTGCACCCTACCCTAAATGACCATGAGTATTACATGAGGCCAGCATGTGTTGTCCATGCTGTATGACGTTACTTTATTCTAGTACCTTCTACTCCCTTCTCCCAAGTCTCGTGATCAGTCTTGTGACTACACCATCAATTTGTGACTGATGTAACAGCGTGACTGATAAACCCTAACCCGAGTTGTTCTAAAAATAGAAAAAGAAAAAGAAAAGAAAAGAAAATTTAAAATAAAAATGAAAAGAGAAAATAAAATAAAGTCCACCGTCAACGATCTTGACATGTTACTTTACTATTCCAAGGCTAAAACACTACCACTATTTCATGAAGTTTTCATATTTTCAAGTCTCAAATCCCAAACTCCACTATTAAGACTATAGATTTCATTCAAACAATTCTGCTAAGTGCTTTTATTCTAATAATTGTTGCTCCACATCTACTTCCTTTTATAGGTAATATTCTAGATGTTTTTATCAGAATTCCTAACCATCTGGCTCTAATCATTCTCTGATTATGTCAATATTGTCTTACTAGATTGGAATGTAGTCTGGAAAGTATATAGGATAGTTACTGTCTTCAGGAGATCTTAGGTATTTCCTAAAAATAAGTATTATGTAGTTACTCTAATAAGAACCTCAATGGCTTTCTTTATACTACATGATTTTGTGACAGTTACAGTGACATCACATCACACTCCTTTGTCTAAACTCCTTTGTCTAAGTCCAAACAAGAAAAAAGAGAAAAAAAAATAAAACCATGTTCATTGTTTGCAATTCTGACATACAGCCATTAACAGAAACTGGAGACAGGCAAGGATAGAAGAAAAATTACATGAAAAGATGAAAACTCGGGAAACATGGCAACAAATTAAGACAGAGTGTACTACTATAGTAGGAATCAGAGAGAAAAATGTACACTAGAGGATTAAACTGTCATGTATCCTTTATTGTCAAAGAGATAAAATAAATAATTATATTTCAGTTTTAGTTGTATTATCCTAGTTGTATTATCTTGAGAGAGTATTTACTTTGTTCATACTAGCATCCATTTGTATTTAGCATCCATTTGCCTCGCTTGCTCTTTGAGTCCAAACAGTTTTTAATAGTGATGGTTTCGACAAGTTAGTCAGTTGTTCACACTGGCATGCTTGTTGTAGTCTTCCTTCTAATAGAAATGGAGAGATAATTTGTGATCTTTGGGCAAGGGCGGAATTAGGAGATCGGCCCATTGGGATGGGTTGTGACAAGTTGAGAGCATGATCATCTGGCTCCTGAGTTGCCAAGAAACACAAAAAATTGGATACTCAACTCATTCTTTGCTACGAACCTTTTGTGCAAAGTTTCTCACAGATGTGAGCACCCCATGTGAAAAATACATGCAAAAACTGAGTATGTAAAAATATCGGCAACTCTGCTTACATATGCAAAGTGTCCACAGTCGGGATCCTGAAATACTTTCGAGGTTAAACCTCAGTTCTCACTGCTTGCTTTCTTTGCACCATGTCATCCCCTCAGCCAGAGGAACATCGTGGCAACCACTTAGGTGACAATGACGATGCCATGAGAGGCACTGGTGAGGAGGACGAAGGCGAAGGTGATGAGATCATGCCCAATGTGACAGATGATAGTTCGGAGGAAGGAGAGGAGGACGAAGAGGAGGCCCGCAGAATCAGGGAGGGCTTTATTGTTGATGAAGATGACGAAGAGGAGGACGAAGAGGAGGAGCGTCAAAGACGGCGAAAGAAACGCAAGAAGCACCACCGCAGACGTGAGTTCCCCTTTGTGCTTAAATTTTCCCGGCTGAAAATACAGCAGGCGAAGAGGAGGAAGAGGAATTAGAAGAGGATGACTTGGAATTGTTGGCCGAAAATACAGGAGAATCATTCAAAAAAAACCGTCTCACGCGGTTAAGACGTGGACGTGTCTCTGACTCACCTCCCACTACATCTTCTCGACGGCGAGCTGTCGTCGAATCGTCGGATGAGGAAATAGACAACGACGGCACCCTCCCACAAGTACAGGATATCCAGAAGATATGGGATGATGAACGAGGGAGGGACGACGACGAAGAGTATGGGGATATGGATTTAGATGACTTTATTGAGTATGATGAAGAGGGTGGTACCATGGATGAGGCATCTCGTGCGGAGCGTAGACGAGAACAACAGGAGCTACAACGGCGGAAGCGTGCGTCTGGCAGTCGGACAGAGCTTGCAGGCATCGATGCCAAGTATGTTGAACTTGATGTTTCTCTCAACCTCGCCTCACCAGTTTTATCAGTGCCTGGGACGAAATTCACGACGTTTTTGGAGATGGTCATGACTATGATTGGGCATTGGCTGGGGACGACGAACATGACCAAGAAGAAGAACGGTACAAACAAGACACGAAATACCAAGATGTATGCGACGTCCTCTTACCTTTGCACTTGCTGAGCATTTCCTTCCTAGGTATTTGAACCGTCAGAAATCCGTAAACGCATGTTGACGGATGATGATGATCTTGTTCGTGTACAGGATATTCCCGAACGTATGCAACTCGCCACTTCTTCCCTTTCACTCAATACTACCCTTTCAACTCATACTGCCATGACTGAGGCCGACCTGGATGGTGCAGCCATGTGGGTCACCCAACGAATATCTCTCCGTAAAACTCGAGAATTTTTTGGGGCCGATGGCCAGTTCCAGCATTTGAAGGGTGCTCTCGTCATGGCTGTCACATTCGCATTGCGCTACTTATTTGTGGAGGAGTTCGAGGTACCTCATATTTGGGCTCACAAGCGGGACTACCTTTGCCACTTTGACATAACCGATATCAGCACCCGCAAAGAACTTCTTTCCCTTAATGAGCTGTGGCGTATCTATACTTTGGGACAGAAGTATCGGTCTCTCCTTGAACGTAAACGTTCCTTGGGGATGCTTTACGAGCGTTTGCAAATTCAGGATGAATATTACGAGAGTGAGATTCTGCCCAAAGTAGACGGAGTTGAGCTCGTGGCAGATGCAACGGAATGGCTTCTGTTGAAGTATAAGGAGAAGAAGAATGATGTTGCAGAGACTCGTTTGCAGGATGATGAGGAGATTGGTATCAGAAAGCCGAAAATGCCAAGCCGTATCTCCGCGTATGAGATCGCGAAGAAGGGTTTGGTATCAAAATTAGCTGAAGTGAGTCTTAACATCTCTCTTTCTACCTTTGCCTCATTTCGACTAGGGATTCGGGATGGAACCACGCCAAATAGTCGCGAATTTCATAGCTCCAGAACGTGTGTACTTTGTCCAAGATCAAGAATTGAACCCCTCTTCATACGCCGAACAATTCGCGGACCCCGATCCGATGAAAGCTCAGGCACCGGAGGAGCTGCTTGGCCGTGCTCGATTGATACTGTCAACGGAATTGGGTAAAGATCCACTGCTTAGAAATTACGTCCGCAAACTTTTCAAGGATGAGGCGCAAGTCACTGTGGAACCTACAGAACGAGGTGTCATCAAGATCGATCAAAATCATCCCTACAACGTATGTTAACCTTCGATTCGCTTTGATTCCACTTATTCTTGGTCAGAATTTCAAATATCTGCTTCGTAAACCCATCCGTGAAATGCTTGAGAGTGCACAGTTCCTGCATATTCTAGCGGCAGAAGCAGAACATCTCGTGACAGTTATGATTTTTCTTCCTCATGAATCAAAATCAGATCTTGAGCAGAAACTAAACACTGCATTCAGCTCTGACAGCTTCAGTGAAGCTGCAAGAGCGTGGAATATTGAGCGAAGTCGTGTTACCCAGGACGTAATCGAGCAGCATTTTGTACCTCTGGGATCGAAGTGGGTGAGAGAGTATCTCCGAGAAGAGGTGGAGGATTTCCTCTCCCAGAGTTGTGCTGCTAAGCTGCGAAAGGTTTGCTCACTCTCCCTGTAAATTCATGGGCTGATACACGTCCAACAGCGTATCAACGTAGGCCCTTATATCACACCTGCTATGAAGGGCAATATCTCTTCCGTCCTTTCTATCTCGTGGGGTAAGGGTGATCCCCAAAAGGATGCTGTTTTTATGGTCTATCTTGATGCGGCTGGCCGGATGCGGGAGCACACCAAAATTGACAATCTCTATGATCCTGACAACCTTGATGAATTTATTGATCTGCTCAAGCGTCGCGATCCAGGTGTAATTGTCATTGGAGGTTTCAGTATGACTACCCTGAAACTCATCCAGCGGGTGAAGGAGGTTCTTCAGGGCAAGCACGTTCAAGTGCAAAGTGAGGGAGGGAACTGGCTGCAGACATTCGACATACCCGTCATATACATCAATGATGATGTGGCTCGTATTTATCAGCACAGCCACCGTGCAGCTGAAGAGTTCGGTAGTCTCTCATCAAACGCAAAATATTGCGTTGGCCTTGCTCGCTATGTCCAGAGTCCTCTCAATGAATTTGTAGCTTTGGGTCCAGACATCACAGCAATAACTTTCGAAGAGGACGATCAGCACCTTGTGAGTTAACATCTTTGAATCGCTCCCTAGCTTTGCCAATGCGAGATTACAGGTTCCAGTCGAGAAGCTTTTAACTGTCTTTGAGCGTGCTCTTGTTGATGTCACCAACAAAGTTGGTGTTGATATCAACCGCGCTGTGACTGACGGTTATTATCAGCATCTACTTCCATTTGTCTGTGGTTTGGGGCCACGGAAAGCACAAGCTCTTATCAAGAAGATCAGTGCCCTCGTATGTTCCACTCCGTATCCTATCTGATATTCGCTTACTCGCGCTGGAGGGTGGGACTCTTGTCAATCGTGATCAATTCATCAAAGGAAATCTACTCACCACCAAGATCTTTCTCAACGCTTCTGCATTTTTACGAATTTCTCGCGAAGGCAATGAGATTCGCACTTTGAAAAATCGCCGCGATGACGATGATGCCCCCGATCCTCTTGATGATACTCGAGTTCATCCCGAAGATTATGAGTTTGCTCGGAAGATGGCCACAGACGCTCTGGAGCTTGACGAAGAAGATATTCATGATGAGCATCCATCCCACGTTGTCACTCTTCTCATGAATGATCCAGACAATGAGAAAAAGTTGATGGAACTTAACCTCGACGAGTTTGCTATCAGCCTCTACCAGGCTAATTACGACCAGAAGCGGCATACTCTTAATGTTATTCGAGAAGAACTGCTCAAGCCGTTCGCAGAGCAACGTGAGACATTCGTTTTGCCACAAGACATGGAAATCATCACTATGCTCAGTGGAGAGACTGAACGGACATTGCGGCACGGTCTAATGGTCTCTGCTGTCGTGTACCGTACTGCACGGAACATGGCATTCGTGCGCCTTGATTCAGGTGTAGAAGGAATCATCCAAGCCAAGACCCTTTCCCCTGATGGCAACATACAGATCGAGAACTTCATGCGGAAGGGGCAGACCATCTCTGGTATTATCATCCACCGGACCATGCAACTTGACAAGGGCCAATTTTTTGTGGAACTCTCCTGTCAAAGACAACTTCTGGAAGAACGAGATGACGAGATTCGTAAGATCAGGCCTGACATTTACTATGATGTCATGCGAGAGGCCAAGGATAGAGATATGTTAAACCGAAAGAAGAGGGCGGAATCAGATCAAAGCCGTCGAGTCATTAAACACCCAAATTTCCACAACTTCAAAGCTAGTCAAGCTGAAGCATTTCTGGAAAAACAACAACGCGGAGACGTTGTCATCCGACCCTCGTCTAAGGGTATTGATCATCTGGCCGTGACCTGGAAGGTGGACGACAAGTTATATCAGCATATCGGTATGATGGTCAGATTCTCATCAATTTCATCGCTATGAACAACTGTCTCTAGATGTCATTGATTCTAATGCCGATCCCAATGACCAAACCACTGGTCAGCTCATCGTGGACACATCGTATACTTATTCTGACCTTGATGAACTGATCGTTAATCATGTGCAAGCAAAGGCTCGTCGTGTCGAAGAGTTGATGGCCCACGAGAAATTCAAACAAGGTCCCGAAGATGAACTGCGTTAGTGCTTTGCTGTTCCTTACTCCGTAGTTCCTGATCATGTTGTAGACCTCTTCCTAAAGAACTCCCTCGCTGCTAACCCAGCGAAGAGTATGTATGGATTCACATTGAACCGCAAGAAGCCTGGCCACTTCAATCTTTGCTTCCTGGCTAACAAAAGTTCTACTGTTCAGACTTGGGTCTGTGTTCGAAATACTCAATGAAATTCTAAAGTTGATCCCCTTTCGACTCCTCTTCTCAGCCAGTTCGTGTTAATCCCGAGGCTTATTACTTACTTGAAACACCCGCCGCTGGCGTTCCGGAGTTGTGCGATGCCTTCAAAGTCAGGTAAGGAAATGTTGCATCTTGCTACATGCACAAATGAATTTTTCTTTCAGACACCTACACGAATCTCAGGTCAATTCATTAGGGAACAAGACTCCTTTCCCAGGGGCACGTACTCCAGGGAGACCAGGTGGCGCGACTCCCGGTCATGCCTCAACTCGGCAAGTCGGTCGCACACCAAATCCTTATGGTGCACAGACTCCCTACGGCGCAGGACGGTCTGGTCCACCTCCTCCTGGGCCCCCTTATGGTGCTCCTATCCCACAAACCTATGGTTACCAAACCCCTTCCCATCACCCACCTCCAGAGTACTTAAATTCACGATTTGCGGCTACGGCCGGTATTCATCCTGATCGTGTTCAAATGATACATAATCCAAGCAAAGGTCCAAGTCAAGGGTGGGGCGGGGCCTGGAGCTGATATCTATAATGAAAGCACTTTCTTTACTTTTCCCTTGTTTGTATCAGCGTTTGGATTAGGGAAATGTGTACCATATATAGAATCAGGACCTAATATGCGTTTTCATTATTGCTTTCTTACAGTTGACCTTTCAAGCGATAAAAGAGAGCCGAAACGACTGGCTGATAATCTATGTATATGGAGAAGAAATTACTCTTTACATGACAGGTCTGATATCATGTACAAAAACCGTCTTGGTTGATTCACCATGCCATCCCCGGTTACTACTTGCACTGACGAGGAAACGACACCCTGGGTCAACGACTATTGCACGAATGAAACCAATCACACAAACGCATATGAGAGAAACTCACGCATCTGGGAAATATATCCTCCATGATGCCCGGGGATGATCTTGAATTGTACCCCACCCCTAGACCTACCAGATTCAAGCTCTTTTGCCTCCGCAACGTTCCAAAGCCGTAGATTATCAAATGAAGCACTGTTGGTTCATCAAATGAGCATGCAATAAAGACCACGAGCAGCGATACGAGAGATTCATTATAGTCAGAGGTCATGTCTCGACAAGTTACATAAAAGACCCGAGAATTGGAAGTCAATCAGAAAAGTCAAGAGACTAACCAAGCTAGATGACGGGAATCCGGAAAAGCAACCACGCAAGAGACAACTCCGGAGCTGGCTGGGTTCCGAAGAGTTTTGAGAAGGCGAGGGGTGTTAGAAGGCCCTGACCGCCCAAGGAGTCGAGCATCCCAAACATCAACCGTCCCATTCCGCCTGCCAGCATAAATCTGGCTACCATTAGCCGACCAACAAGCCTGTATTGTGAAAGACGAGTGTATTAGAACTTGAATTCGCTCATCAAGAGCGAATCATTACCGAAAGACACCAAGGGGGAGTTTTCTCATTGAGACAAAGTCGACCGACACCTTTTCCTGGTGTGTATGTTCTCCTGTCCCAAAGTATAACCTGTCCATCAATCGAAGCTGTTAACAGCAGATCTGGTGAAAATGTTGCATAGTTTATCGGGTCAAGAAGAGGAGGTGCATTCTTGGGTGGCGTTACTGTTACGAAGGAACGTGATGCAGTTGGGAGAACCGGTTGCGAGAAATCCTGCCGACCAGGCATAGCGATCTTACTCTCGAGAAGTGTTTGTTCAGGTTTAGGATGTTCTTCTACCAAGTTCATATTCTCATCTCCATCATCTCCATCGAAAAGGGGATCAAATGAGGCGTCCGATTTTGTATCCGAGTCGGTCGCCCGAGGCAAATTCTCCGCATTCTCTAGCTTCACACTAGAGTCATCGGGTAAGGAGATATCGTTAGTGAGAGCATCCGAAGTTGATGTATTGATTGAATCTAGCATAGTACCTTGTCTTGATTCGAGATGATTCTGGGTTTCTTGCAGGGAATTGCTGGATCGCGGCTCGCACGGCTCAGTACGAGCCAGTCCGGGAGTCCCAGAGTCAGAGAACCCGGAATTCTGTGGCCGAATGGCAATAGCAGTCATCTGGGCGCCATGTGCAGTGAAGTTACGGACGCCCTGGCCAGTGTTCAGATCCCATTGCTGAGGGAATCACGCCAAATTAGCTTCTCAGGAAGCCGACAAAAACAGGGTGCTCACAATTGCTTGACCATCCCAACCCGCACTGAAGAAAGATTTTTCATCATAGTCGATTGCAAGTGCTGAGATCGGGCCCCTATGACCGTTCATGACATGACAGAGGCGACCGGGATCATGTCGTACAGTGAAAAGATTAATATGCCCTGTCTGGATAGAGTTGAAACGATGAAATCAAACACATCCTGGAAGATTCGCTCACATCTGAGCCTCCAAGTGCCCAAAGAGCATCAGAGTGCATGGTCAAACTGTACACTGGTGCTACACCAAGGTCATCATCTGCTATCGCCCCGTTCATCTTCTTTGAATCAGGCGCTGCAGTATTCTCCCACCAACAGTATAAATGACCAGCTTTCATGAGGCCCTCAACGACACCAGAATGATGTCTTTGAGGTGCAGAAAGAAAGGTCTTGCCATTGAGGGCGGTGAATATATCGTAATCACGTATATAACCATCGTCGGCGCCAGTGAGGACATGAGCCATGCATGCCGAAGAAGCAAGAGAATGTACAGGAACCGGATGAGGCAATGCACATACTGCCTCAGCAGTGAACGACCTCGGTTGAGGAAGCTTCGGGTCCAAAGGATAACGAAGGGCCTGACGTCGCCTCGTAGCTGGAGATGGCGAACGTTTGAGGGGAAGCTGGGAAGCTAAGAGACGGAACTCTCAGCCGAGATGGAACCAGACTCTGAGCAAACCCTCACGTGTAATAATATGTTGTGCAGAGGATTTCTTCACATTGTTATGAGAGACACTGGCTTGACCAGTTGTAGGTTTTGTGACAGCCGGATGGGATAGAGGGACTTGTGCTGCTGAAACATCTACGTCGATTGAGATCCTCTCGTCCCCGAATTCTTCCTCTTCTTCCTCTTCCTCCTCCTCATCCTCATCCTCCTCCTCCTCCTCTTCCTCATCCTCATCCTCATCGTCGTTTTCATCCTCCTCCCCTTCTGAGGATTCCTGAAATTGATATTTATGGGTTCCGATAGACGGGTGAAAGGAATTCTCGAGTACGTACATACCTCGTTGCTGTCCTCCGTTTCATCTTCTTGTGGGCCAATTAAAACATTTTCGTCTTCGTCATAATCTCCTTCTGATTCCAAATCTTCGAGACCATCCTCTTCGGAGTCGCTCGTCATGATAGTTGTGTTTACCGCATACTACCACCATTCGATACGACTAACTTAAGCGGGCCGGTTGATCCGCTACTCCTGCCGCTTCCTCACACCATGGTCCTTGCCGACCTAGGGCGCAAGCTTAATGCGGCACTGTCGTCACTTAACAGGACACCGGTATTGGATGAGAAGGTAACCTGCATATGTCTGGTGGTTGGCGTTCTGATCCCGAATCATACAGGCCCTCGATGTGATGCTCAAAGAAATAACAGCTGCTCTGCTTGGATCAGATGTAAATGTCAGGCTTGTCGCATCCCTGCAAAAAAAGGTGAAACAGAAAGTGAAAGCATTACTAGAACAGAATGCCGGTGATAAAAGTAAAGAGATGAATCGGAAACACCTCATTCAGAAGGTAATGGTCCTCAAATCCCACTTTTCGGCTTCTAGCTTACGAATTGCAATTGATAAGGTAGTATTCGATGAACTTGTTTTCCTTGTCGATCCAGGTGTTGAGCCCTATAAACCCAAGAAGGGTCAACCCAATGTCATCATGCTTGTTGGACTCCAGGTAGGTATGCCACTATATTGCCCTCTAGCGTCGTCTCAAATATCTCCGGAAAAGGGTAATGGGAAAACAACGACCTGCACGAAACTCGCTGTTCATTACCAGAAACGTGGTTTCAAGTCTGCCATAGTTTGTGCAGACACTTTCAGCGCTGGCGCATTCGACCAGACCCGTCAATCAGCAACAAAGGCAAAAGTCGCTTACTTTGGCTCTTACACGGAAACAGACCCTGTATCCATTGCTGCCCAAGGTGTTGCCAAGTTCAAGAAGGAGCGATTTGAAATTATAATTGTTGATACTTCAGGGCGACATAAGCAGGAGTCCGAACTGTTCCAAGAGATGGTGCAAATCGGTGATGCTGTAAAGCCTAATATGACAGTGTTGGTCTTGGATGCCAGTATTGGACAAGCTGCGGAAGCACAGAGCAGGGCGTTTAAGGAAAGTGCGAATTTCGGTGCTATCGTCGTAACGAAGATGGATGGCCATGCAAAAGGAGGAGGTGCAATTTCTGCGTACGTCACATACATCTTGAAGTACCAGGCTCATCAATCGTTAACGAATATACAGTGTTGCAGCAACTCAAACGCCCATCATTTTCCTGGGTGTCGGGGAGCACCTTCATGATCTCGACCGCTTCTCTCCACAACCATTCATTTCTAAACTCCTAGGCCTTGGAGACATGCAAGGTTTGATGGAACATATGCAGGATCTAGCAACTCAAAATCCCGACAAGCAGAAAGAAATGGCTAAGAAGCTCGAGGAGGGCAAATTGAGCATTCGTGACTGGCGCGAACAAATCCAAAACGTCATGAACATGTGTGTTCTGATACTGAAATCCCTTCGAGGTATTTGACTAATCTTGAATATCAGGGGACCAATCAGTAAAATCGCCTCGATGATCCCTGGGCTACCACAAGAACTCCTACAGGGTTCTGATGAAGAAGGTTCACAAAGAATGAAACGCATGATTTATATTACAGACAGCATGACGGCCGCTGAACTTGATTCTGACGGATCACCCTTTATGGAGTATGGAAAAGATGGAAAGCCTATCGGACTCACATGGAGAGTTACTCGCGTGGCACGGGGAAGCGGAACGTGTGTCCGCGAAGTTGAAGAACTGCTCTGTCAATATCGCATGATGGCCAACATGGCAAAGCAAGCTGGTGGCAAGAACGGCTGGTAAGCTTGCACGCGATCTTCAACCGATAGTGCAGTTTCATTATTGTTGCAGGCTCCAGGCCATGCAAAAAATGCAGCAAGCAGCTGGTGGCAAAGGCCGTGGCCTGAATGGAATGCCCACACCTGCCCAAATTCAGGCACTTCAGCGGTCAATGCCTCCTGGAATGCTGCAACAAATGCAGCGGCAGCTCAGGAATGGTGGTAGTATGCAAGAGATGATGAAAGCCATGATGCAAGGACAGGGTGGTGATCAACTGGATGTAGAAGAGATGCAGCGTACGTTTATCAGCCCTCATTGACAACTCAACTCCTGAGCTTATTGATATCAGGCATGATGGCTCAAATGGGTGGTGGACGAGGTGGACTTGGGAACTTGGGCGGCATGCCAGGTATCGCAGACATGATGAAAATGATGGGAATGGGCGGGGGACGATAAAAAAACCATTATTGTGAAAACCA
>Ga0157363_1005615_pt1 | contig 11717 bp, 6 predicted proteins | sample AttsexASBM1_FD_111477 | JGI IMG/M metagenome (GOLD analysis project Ga0157363, IMG submission 111477) | Fungus gardens microbial communities from leaf cutter ant in Ribeirão Preto, State of São Paulo, Brazil - Atta sexdens ASBM1 | ecosystem: Host-associated > Fungi > Mycelium > Unclassified ...
CAAAAATAACAATAAAAATAAAGAAAATAAATTCAATTGAAAATATTTCTGAAATACAAAGTCAATAATACGATAAACAAAATCCACAAACAAATTCTTTATTTGCACGCGATAAAGAATGCTCTTTATATTTTTCCATTTTATATTTTTTTTTTAATCTATATCCGATCCTATTGGCCGTATACACGCGATAGTTTGCATTTTCATCGACCATTGCACGATCTCGTCATTTCTACAACTCCCACGTTCGTCCTTTTAAATTCGTGGGCGACGACCAGCGCATCGTTCTTCGTTTCCAATCTCGTTCCTCTCCAGTTCTCGACGTAAATTCTCCTTTAACGAGCCCGACCACGGCCAATTAAAAGCGTTTCGACCGTAAGAGAAGTGGAAAGAAGAGAAGAGAAGCTCGTTGTACGAAAGACAGGCACACTCTTCTTCAACGCTTCTCTTCAACCACTGAGGGTGAAATTAAATTTCCTCAAGAGAATCGTCCCAGCGAATAAAAGGATGGTACATGGAAGAATGGAGGGGGAGGGGGTTTCGGACGGGCCGCGAGTTAAATAATTCAGTCGCGGCCTTCTTGCAAGACCTCCTCCAACAACTTTCTTCGAGGCGGCCTCCGAGATCTTAGCCGCAGCTGCCATTTCGCATTTCTCTCGTTCTTCACGTTTTCGTCTTCGTTCCCCTAACTCCCGATGCCACCACCTTTCACCCCTCGAGAGTGGAATCAAGGGTGGAAACACCGGAGGACGGGAACCAGGCCCGTGCAGATAAGAAATCCTCGCTTCGCACGCGACGCAAAAGGAGGGTGAACGTCGTCCGATATTTTCACGTGCGCACGTGCTGCCAATGAAAAACGAACGAAAATATCAAATTCGATTTTCTCACCCAGACTTGTCCTTTTCTCTTTCTCTCTTTTTCTCTCTCTCTCTTTTCGCGCTCAAGAAGTTCTCTCATTCGCCTCTCTCGTCTCAGCGAACGCGTCATTAGTGCGACTCGCAGGAAACACGAGAACGTGACTGAAATTTATATTCTTTGTTTCTAAAGGCCACTATCACAAAAATTGCTCTTTCCGAGACACGCATTTTTGCTGCCATCGCATATAAACATTTTACTGTATTATTCAGTCAAACTCATGTGGAAACTCATAATTATAAATGTAAGTATAAAAACGTGGAAATTATGTAGAAAAAATTTTGCACAGGAAATTTTCGCTGACTAATGTTTTACAATGGCTGCGTTCAGCAGAGAAAATTAATCAGTTAGCGCTTAGTGATTCTTTAATATGATTGATTTCTATATTTAGATTCAATGAAGAATTAAAGATGAGAATCAATTATATTAAAGAATCACTAACTAATTAGTTTTCTCTGCTGATCGCAGTCAATGTTTTAATAAATCCTTTTGAAAGAAGAAAGTGTACAAAATATTGATAATAAATACACCTAACTTTCAATTGTTTCGATATTAATAATTTCGAAGCTATATATTGTATAAACTATAATTTACAGCTACAATTAATACAAAACTTTTCACTTTCTCATAACTGTTCTACTCGGAGTAAATGAAATATGAAATTTCACGTTTATATATCATGATGACTGTGGAATGTAATCAACACTATAACCATAACTAATATAATTACAAGACGAAACATTATCATGATGTTAAAACAATTGTATGTAATTTCATTAATGCACAAATTACATACACAGACTATTAAACATTTATAATAACCTGCAATGCGAGAGCTTGTGCTATCCTCGGTATGCTTTGTGCATACAGAGCTTAAGTGCCATCTTGTTTAAATTAATGCGACTATATGTAAGCCCTCATTACAAGCGAGCGAGTTACAATAGAGATTGCCGGGAGAGAGAAGTGATACAGAGAAGGATAACTGCTGCATTGTACGGTCGATAAGCGCTAACATTAGTGCGATGCGCGTACAATTCCACGGGAGCGAGGCAAATGCTACGGTCACAATGCATCCTTTTGCGCAAACAGGCACGCATTTTGCGCGCACATACCGCACAACCGCATTACACTGTGCACGAACAAACACCGAACCGGGTGAAACGAAAATCATTCTTGTTCGAAATTCCTGCGATCATCGCCTGCGCACGGTCGTTGTGCTACAGCATAGCATTATATAATTGAATATCGCGCGATCATTTTCGGTCGCGTGCATGCGCAAATTAATATGAGATTATTAATCATTGGACAGTAAAAAAAATGACTGCAGAAAAAATGATGTAACGATAATAAGTAAAGTATCAAGACACGAAAGAAAGCACAGGTGTGTGTTGAGTATTAATTGTAGCTGCGTAACGCACATTAAAAGAACATCACACTTCTGTATCATTATATTATTACTTAAATTTCCCTCTGCTTGAAAAAAATATATTTTTTCCATCGATTCTTTGAAAAGTTGTTCCATTGGCATTCGTATATAAAAAAACATTTAAATAATTGTAAAAAGCTCATTTGTTTTTTACATTTATTTTGCTTATGCCGTTTTGTTTAAAAAAAAAAACTGTTTTTCTAATAAAATAAAAAAACTTTTTTGTCTAATAAAAATAAAATAAATATAAAAATAAAAGAGTTTTTTTACAATCATTTAAATATATTTTTTACATATATAAAAAAATGTACATATGTAAATGTCAATAAAGACACTTTTCGAAGAATTCACACCAAGGGAGAAAATAAATCAACCCATTCAGTACTCGGTATGGTCCCATTAACGCGAAAATTGGGTAAGAAGGCATATAGGAAACGTCGCAAATTGAGCGCCACGGCAAACTCGATTTCTGCCGGTAATCCCGAGCTTCCGCTTTTAGGGGATAAACGCTCGCAATGGAACGTTCTTACAACCGAATTCCCGCACTCGGTTCTGTTGTCGTCACTGTATCGGGGATTAAACTGTCCCGCAGCGTACGAATAATTTCCACGCTAGTCGCCGTCGTGCAAACCGGAAGATTAATAATTCGTCGCGCAGCCGGCGGACGGAGCTTAAGTGTGACACGGTGACAAAACATGCGCCAGCACTGAGGGAGGCTTTGATGTTTTTGCTGCGACCTGCCTGGCGCTATCGAAGCGTTTATTAAATGCGAAAGATCCGATTTCCTTTGTTAAGCGCGATGTTCTATGCGTATGGTTTTGGTTTAACTATGAGCGTTATAATCTAATTATAAATGACATATGTGATTGAATTTACTATGATACGTTAATATGTCGAGGAAGAACATTAATGCAATTTCATACGCAATAGATTTATAAAGAACAATTTAGAGCTGTTACTTACCACCCTTAAATATGTATAAATAAGTAATTTTCGTTTTGCTTTTTTTTAATTTGCCATTAAAGGGCATCAGTATTACTTCTTTTATTATATTGTACTTTGAATTCTTCATTCGTACGAGTTCAAAGACTGTAAATACATTACGTTATTTTTCCTTATAATTTTTTTAACAAATTTCACCCATCAACCAAGTGATACTAACTTCAGCCAAGAGTAAATTAAAGTTGTAATTGACATCGAAATCACATTAGCATATAACTTTCATCAAACGCGTCCTCATGAGAGGAGAGACACAAGAACATTCCTTACGCATTAAATATGGCTAACACAAAAGCTACGTCGTTAAATATTGACAAAATCACAGAAGCTGCGTAGACCCTCCGCGTCTAATCTGGCATGCCGCGTGTTCACGCGATACACACACGTGACTGAAGATCCCTCGAACATCTCCTGTTCTCGCGATACTTGGATGGGTAGCGGTCGGATTTCCAACGGAGCGGAAGGTCAATCCCAGCGCTTCGAAATTTCGGACCGCCCCGACTACGTGCGGCACAACGAAATTAACTGTCAATCTCAATTTCCCCCCTTCTACCCACATTGGATGGGTGCGCATCCCTCCGTGAGAGAAGAGAGAGAGAGAGAGAGAGAGAGAGGCAGTCCGCACGCGGTCTAACACCAGAGACGGAAACCGGGCCACCCCCCTGAGAAACGTCAATTATAAAGCACTGAGTCTGCTGCCAGAGAGCCGTCAGGGCCCCGTCATGCCCGTTTCGACTCTTCTCTCCCCCGTGTAGCTGTTATATTTAATGAAAAGAAGCTAATCCGCGATCAGTCATAATACACGTACACTCAAATGACGACGACATCGTCCTTGTTCTCGCCCTCTTTCTCCCCTGACACAGAGAACAGTAGCAAAGCATAATCAGGAATTTCTCCGATTATATTATAGCTACAAGCTTACCTATAAAAATAAGTTTTAATAACTATTTCAAATATAAAAAATAATTTATTTATATATAAATTGAATAATTATTTCTGGACTCAATAAATTTATTCCAATTAGCACTAAATTATATGTCCCAATTATATATTCTTGTACCTACGTCATTCTTCTTTATCCGAAGATGCTGGGGGTTCACATCGTGAGAAAGAAATTAAGCTAACTTTAAATAGTCAACTTTATAAATAATTAATGTTGGACTGATGGAGTGCTCGTATTACACTGAAATTTTGATAACAATTTGATAATTATTCAGTTTCTTTTCAGGATCAAAATTGATAAAATACATAATCTCTATACACACCTCGAGACTAACCTCGCGGGCGAGTGTCGAAATACATGTCGTGTGATAGATGCGGGGAAACGCATTGGCGAGTTGACGTTGGATGTCCATTAGTGAGATTGATGTATATTAGATATAATGTACTACTCTACTCATCGTACTGTAACTGCAAGCGGAGATGGCCCTTTATTAGTTTGGTTTTTACGAAAGCCGGCTATTTTTTTCGCGATATTTTAGCGGTAACGACCGAGGTCAAACAGAAAAGTTATTATGCGACATCCTGGATTAATTAAAATGTATATAATACATAATCACGTGACATATATATGTATATAAAATAATGAGTAATATATAAGTAAAAAAAAACAGGAACAAATAAAAAATAATTAAAAAAAATACAAAGTATAAAATTTATCAACATATGATTGGATCATAAATTATAAGTTCCTCTAAGATTAAAAAAATATAACATTAAGAATTATTTAATGAACTTCTTGAACTAACTATATGAAACGAAATATTTTCGAATATCGAAACTACTAGAATTGCTTTTTTTCATTTTGAGAGCAAAAAATATTCGCTTATCACGAAGATATACAACCTGCTATGATTAATTCTATTTATTTAAAGAGTATATCGTTATCTTTGTATATCGAGCAAGTAATGCAGCCTATCGGGAATGGAAAGACAGAACGTTCATGATTCAACAACGTCGTTTACGTTCAACGATAAGAAAGGAGATTTAGTTTCGACTAATCGATTAACAATGCTCGTGCATTGACGATTGTTGTCGTAACAGGGTTTTGTCGAATCATCTTGATTTAATTAGCTCCTCAATTACCAAACATAAATCTACGCCCACGTGGTGCAATTACGCTGGTTTCTTGGTAACAATGCGCCTCCCATTCTGCTTCTCCGACATGGCGATTATTAAGCCGCCGAATAATCACCGATAATGTATGTCCTACAGAAACGACGACGAAGCGGCCGGTAACTAGCCCCGCCAGTTGAACTTTAAGGAGAGAAGTTTGTCTCAATTATTGTTCGGCGCAACGATCTCCCGCTCTCCCGTCGCCAATACGCCCACGAGTTCATCTCTACTCGACGACGACGACGACGACGACAACGATGACGATGCACTTATCCGCTTCCTCGGGGCTAAAGAGAATGATGCAAATGGCACGCCATTGTCATTAAGTAGATACATCCTTTAATGGCAACCTCTCTTCATCATCCACCGTATTGCGCGTTGATTGTCCTGGTATACATACGTCACCGTATCACAATAGAGACTCAATATCGTTGACTGCTGCCTGCTCGACTTTGTATAATTATTTCACTGGATGCTGGCAAAATGTGAATATTTGTTCAATCGATTTACTCGCAGAAAACCCAATACTATTATATATAATTTCCTTGCTATTTAAATATATATAGTTTATTATGTTATGCAATATTGTAACGTTATTATTTTATTATTAAATGCCTGCTATTAATTTACATTACTTTGTCAAATTACATGTTATATAGGATATCTCTAAATAATTCTCTTTATATTGTTTTGCATATATTATTAAGAATTATATTATTAAAATTTATTAAAAGATACAAAAATATATTATTTTTCTGTATATCAGTGGAAAGTATATAGAATATATTGAGGAATTATGGTAATATGAACATGCGGGTGAAAAGCATCGTGATGTCCATCACATTGTATCTCGATTAAAAGTAATTCCACTAACACAGCGTTTTGCAATAACGATAAATGGCTGTATCCATTACAACACCGTTCGATATTTTGCTCGAGTTACGAATAACAAAAGCAGTTTAATAAAGACTACATCGTTCATGATAGACTGGTATAAATAAACGCTAAAATATTTCGTTATCGAAAACACCATTGTTTTTGCATTCGACGAATGCCCGTTTACGGTCCATTAATCGGAGGCGCAAGTTAAATTGGCCCCGCCAAATTAAATTTCAACGCGTGCGTATCCACTTTCGCCTGGAAAAAATGCATTCGTCGATCTGTACCGACTGGAATGCATGTTGTATGCCACGCACGATGTCGCGCTTCGACACGTATTTGCGTAAAACGTCAAAAACGACTCCACATTGATTTATCTGAACAATTGAATTTAATTTCCCCTTGAATGTAATAAAGAATCGCGAAGAAAAACAATATCATTTTTTGGAAGAAATGATAGGAAAATATATATAATATATATAATATTTGGATTCTCGATTTGATAGATTTCACGTTGATTACAATTATCTTTCATATCGAATTATGTTGTACGAAATTATTGTTTTGTAAACAAATATAAACAAATTTAAATATTAACATTTGTGCTTTTTTACAAATATATATTATATAAAAATTAGTAGATGTAGCAAAAATCTGCTTGATGCGATTTTATCTTATCGTCGCAAATTATTTATAAAAATAATTTAGATGAAAGATGTCTCCGATTGATATGTGTCTGCGATTTTTTTTTAGTATAGCACTATATGTAAACGACAGTATTTTCGTTTGTCCATTCACACCCTCTCAGAAACATCGAAAAGGAGATCTCTCGATGTATTCGTATAAACAGGCGGGGCGTTAGTGCAATATAACATCGCAAATCGACACGTGTCGGCACGTGGCGTCGTATTCTTTTTTCTAGAAAAAATAAAAATATGTCCGCGGATAAGCAGATAAAATTTATTTCCGTACGGCATATGTCACCTCGGCAATTCGACACGGCTGATTTATCGCGAGTCATCGGCTATCGAGAGTAAACCGACGATCTGCGTTAGACAGGGTGGGCTGAGTCGCAGGGGTTAACGTGCAAAATATGAAAAATCGGAAAATCGGCTTTTTCGCGAGGGAGGATCGGCAAAAGGATCTCGCTACGACGCGATAAGCGCCGAAATCTTGATGAATTGGTCAATTGGCGCACCCTTCCGAACAAGTGGATACGTCATATTTCGTTAAGAATAAACTGCAGGGATACTTGTCTCCCTCATTTCCCGGACTATCATTTCAGACTAGATATAGGCGAACTACAATGCGTGACTAGTCGATGTAGCTTTATCGCCGCGAGTCACGATTAAGGAAGATCGTGACGAATCAAGGGGGCGTCCCATGAATGTGATTTCATTAGGAAGTTCGGTGCCCTAAAATTGTGAGAATCGCTGAATTGCCGGGAGAAGCAAGGAAATTCAATTTTCATAAATGCATACTAAATTTGAACTATGGTAAAATCTCGATAATATTACTAACCTTTAAACATTTCTATTAAAATATATGTCAAATTATATAATTGTACTTAATTTACTCTCATACATAAAAATAATTCCATAATATTGTATAAATTCAAATTGCCTTAGAATTTTGGATCTTAAACTTACTATTATCAATTAATTCAAAGTTAACAAAAAAAAAGATAGTTTTCTCTGACGATTTGAAGTTTGAAGAAATAAATTATTCAATAAAACCCGAAAATCTGAATATTTAACAAACTACGTTCCGGAAACGCATTTTCAGCACTAATATCATCTATCGTTCGTTAGACGTAAAACAAGAATAACGCTAATAGTATTACGAAAAGCACTAAAGCTGTATAAATCAGTCAGAATTAGTTAAAAAAATTCAAACGAACGAATTCGGTTTAACAGAGAATGTATATTTGAAGAAGGAAGAAATTGTGCACATCGCCAGAGTCGAGATTGAAGTCGCAAACGGAATCGTCGTCGACAAATTTCCCCTTCGGCGCGGAGTGGAATCCCGAACGCGTTTTCGCAATGGAATTGCTTGGCCGGCAGCTCGCAATCGATTTCCGGCTAGAAAAGTCGAGGAGCATTATGTCGAGCCGAGTCCGGTTGGAAGCGGATGCCAACATCCCGTTGCATCCCGACGGAGCAATATTATATCGGGAAAACAGTTCCCAGAACGTGGTTCCATCGTCCCTGCCACGTATTCATCGATATATCAAAATTACTCGTCGCCACGCCGATACGGTTCAGACTCTCCTCGCTCTCCTCATCCCTTTTCCTAGTAGCCATAACAAGGGTGGTATCGATGCATGGGGAACAAAGCCCCTCTCGTATTAAATCCGTGCCTCTGAATTAGCAGGAAGGAAGATGGCGGTGAAATTAGCACGATGGTCAGAGGGTGAGAAAAATCCGTTACAATCGACGTCGCAATGTGAGAACGAATGTTGAGAAGAAACTGTCTCTCGTACATATCCACGGTGACGTCATTGTTTGCCGAAGAATCATTCTCCGCTCGTATCAGAAAGGCGGACGTATCAAATACACGCGCATATACATACACATCCTCACATATACACGTATGCATGATACATAAACGTGGGCCATCGATCGCGCTTCTGTTTACTCCGGCGATCAAATGTCGCTCCGGCGAATTGTTCCGGGACTGTCCCACGTGATATGAATTTTCTCACCGTCCCATGATTGCATCTTCTGTTCTCTCCTCGCTTTTCTTCCGCTTCTGACGTTTCGTTATCTATCGTTGTCTCCGGCGATTTCTTTTTCGCATCGGTTATACCCCCGAGACAACTGGTTATATATGCTAGATAGGTCGACAAAGTGGTGGATATCAGCAATAGAAATATAATATATGGCGATGGCAAGAATTGGAAATCGAATTTTTCTTAACGAAAATCTCAAGAGTAATATATTTGAATTTGAGAAAATCAAATGATCCTGGATCGATTTCTAATATAAAATTCTTCTATTGAACTTTGAAGTTTTATAATATTATAAATTTTATTTATTATAAATATTATTATAACAAAGTTTACCATTATTTGTATATAATTTTAAACCAATAATAGTAGATATTTAAAAAATGTCATAGTAATATAAAAGAATAAAATAAATTAAAATTAAATAAGTTAAATTATTAAGCGCTTACAATTGTAGAAAGTCGAATGATGTCTGATATCAAAGATTGCATAAAATTTTAGATGCGTGTAATAGTCTTTGTAAATCCATCTGCATATGGAGAGCCAGGATCTCTCCGTATTGAGAATAAAGGCAGTACTGTTCGTAAATTAATGTGCATTTTGTTACGTAGCTATTGTTTATGCCAGCAATTAATTAATTTCATCAACCAGTCATATGTAATGACAATTGAATGTGAATCAAATTTCGTTTTTAATCCATAAATATAAATAGCATTTATTATTCTCTAAATTATATAGGATTGAAATCTTTTTTTGTGTTAAAACTGCTCGTTTTATGTTATTTTTTCGTTGTGTGTCATTCGAATAATATCAGACAAAGTGGCGGACACCGTATCAGCCTAAGTAGTCAGCAAAAGATTTTACTTCTAATCGTTGTTTTAGTTGAATATGAGGAAGATACAAGACAAATGAGAAAAAAACACGATATTAGTTGTCAGAAAATAAGAAATGAGATAGTAACAGAGAGGTGAATATTCTGTTCTGAGAAAAAAAAAATATTAGAAAATAGTTTTAAAATTATTTAAGCAAAAAATTAAATAAAATTATACACAGATAATAATGAAATCTAACATAAAACATTTTTAAAAATATTTCTATCTGATACAATTCTTCTCCAATTTATAGGAAAAAAAGTAATGACATTTAAAAATGTAAAAATCTTAATTTTTACATTTTAATTTTTAATTTTTAGTTTAAAAAAAATACGATTAAAAGAAATGTTTTGGTATAAGAATAATATTTCATATTACGCTTAATTTTTACCGTCTAAGAAAATAAAATCTCGAAAAAACTTTTTTTTATATTAATAAATTAAATGACATCACAACTTCATTTCTCACATTCGACTTCCCCAAATAAACAATTTGTCACGCATGAAATCGTGGAAACATTAAAAATAAAACATATTTATAAATTCAAATTTTAAATAAAAAAACAGATTGAACTGAATTACAATACGATAGTCAGTATATCCTCGTTAACAAAAATGATGTTAACGTTCAATATTTCATCTTGTAACAGTTATTAATTTTTATCGGAGAGAATGCAAGCGATTCATATTGCGCCAATATCATTTCCAATTCTGATTGCAATATTGCACGTTGGTGGTAGTTGAATTCGTGAAAGTCTTTACACTTTGAAAAAAGGTTTCATTTATGCAAACAAAATTTATGCAATTTCATTATTAAAAAAAACAAAGACTTCCAAATTTGTGAACATTTTATGTGTGTATAGGAAATCCTTTTGTGAAAATTCATATAATTATAAATTAGAGTTGATGTATTCATACGAATGATACGAGTAAAACGTTCGCGAATCTTTAATTAAATATAGTTGTTTTTTTTTTAAATCTAAATAACCTTTTTCTTAAAAACATTTTTTCTTTTCTTAAAATACCTACATATTCTCAAATCAATATTGAAAGAAAAAATGCATACAAATTTTAATAACATTCACAAATATTTTCATATTTTCAATACTGAGATTTCCCAATAATTAATCAGAAATTTTAACAATTTTATGTTTACATAAACTATTTTAATACTGTTTTGACTTTATAAATTTTTCAGAAAGAACATATAGTTGTAAAGCTCATTTACGTAAATTATCAAGAATTGACTGGAGCAACATGGTTTCAGTTTCTGGAAAAAAATTTTCGCTTAATTGCGTTCGAAGAAAATTAATAACGGCGTCGTCGGATTGAATTTCATGCGAGCGCACATTGCCACGAAATTTCCGTCGGGTTTCGAGAGAATTAATTTAATTTAATGAGAACAAAATTAATAACGACGTTTTGTACAACGTTACGTTGTGAATACATCGTGAATAAATGAGCACCGATAAAGATTCTTTAAGAATTTGATAACTTTACAATTAATAAAAGCAATTGCCTATCTATCATTTTCATAACTAAAGTATTTACAATATAATAAACTGCAGTTCACAATGAATTTTTAATTTAAATATCAGCAATAAATTAAGCATCACATTGAAATTCTGAAAAATCTCCATAAACAAATTTTTAGAAATTCCTTAACTTTTGTGATTGAGTTACCGCTATTTATAACATGATCATAATAGCGCAATCTGCATTAAGTTCCTCTGTAACAAGATTGAATAAAACACTTGATGAAGTTTCCAAACGACAAGGACCGA
>Ga0157363_1005616_pt1 | contig 11716 bp, 4 predicted proteins | sample AttsexASBM1_FD_111477 | JGI IMG/M metagenome (GOLD analysis project Ga0157363, IMG submission 111477) | Fungus gardens microbial communities from leaf cutter ant in Ribeirão Preto, State of São Paulo, Brazil - Atta sexdens ASBM1 | ecosystem: Host-associated > Fungi > Mycelium > Unclassified ...
TCCGAATAAATTTATATAATATTTGAAGGTCTTGCTATAATATTAAATATGAAAATTTAAGAATGTTTAAATTTAAGAAAATTTGAATGTTATATTAAACTATAAGTCGATTTTCTTGAAAACAATGTCAAACTATCGACCGATAATGAATACTGTAAATAAAAAATAATCAAAAAATATGAAAAAACGCATTCACAAACAATTGCATTCAGGGGGAAGCCGGAGGGTGAAGTATGTCATTATCACACAAGGTAGCAGTCCAAGTCGGCATGATTATTTTCAGAGTTAGCGATTTCAAATTAACCAAAAGAGCTCGTTTAACTCACTGTAGCACACTGGGAACACTAATGGGATTGTTTCCTAGCAAAAAACTCTCTCAGGTAGGATACCAATCGTTTTTTCTCTCTTGACACCTACACATGTCAGAAGTTGATCACTTCCTTCAAAGATAAAACACTACTTTAATACTGCCTCATTACGTTCGCCTAAGGTTACAGATACGTATGGCCTAAAAAGTGTAACATAAAATAATACATATTTTAAATCGCTCAAAAGAAAAGTATCCTCTCTTGCTAGTTAATATCCTTCAAACATTAAATTCTGAACCTTTCAATATTTTCAAGATTTTTCCATATTAAACAATATTTTTATCCCTTCCATTGTGTGTGCGTGTATGAGGAAGAAAATAAAGCTGTGAAATTACCTTAATTTATTCTTTAACTGTGTCAATTCCCGCATGAGCTCTTCGTGAGATTCCGTGATGTCGTCCATCTCTCTTTGCGCTTTCCGCTTCATGGTCTTATGCCTACTGATCTCCTCCTCCGCTTCGTCCAATTGTCTCTTCAACGCCTTCATTCTGACATTAACTTTCTCCGCTTGTTCTTTATACTGATCAGAGTTTCGTCTCTCATCCTCCAACTGTAAACTCAGTTCCTTCAATTTTTTCTCCAGCTTACGATTGATCTTCTGCTGGGCGAATCTCTCCTTGGCTTCAGTTTCAAGCTGCTCATCGAGATTGTTGATCTTCGATTCCAGTTGCTGTATCGTAGCCTTGGTCTTGGCACGTTGTGCAGTCTCTAACTCGGTTAACTTGGCTTTAAGTTCTTTGTTCTGTCTCTCTAATAGCATCTTGTGCGACTCCAATTTTTGCGTAGTAGATCGCTCAGTCGCCAAGTCCGTTGTCAACTGCTCGATCACAATTTGACCTTTTCTGGCACGATCCATTACGATCTCAGCGTTCGATTGCTCCTCTTCTAGTTCTTCCTCTAGAGTAGCAATTCTTGCCTCCAATCTACGTTTCTCATCTAACATCAAGGTTCCCTTATTGGCATTATTATTGACTTCTTCCTGCAGTTCATCCCTCTCATTTTCGGCAGTTCTTCTGGCGCGTTCACTGCTTGCAAAGTCCTCGGTCAATTGCAACAAATCGGCTTCTAAACTCTTAACCTTCCTCTCGGTTTCCTTAGAGGCAGCTGCCAGTTCATCTCTTGCAGCCCTAGCTTCTTCTGTCTCTCTAGTACAATCCTTGATTTGAGTTTGAAGTTTTTTCAGTTGCTTGAGTGCATCTTCCTTCACCTTATTATGCATCTCTAACTGTTGTTCGATGTCCTTGTAATCCGCTTCCATTTTTTTACGTGCAGCGATGGCTGCAGCACGCTGTTTCCTCTCATCCTCGAGCTCCGCCTCGAGATCACGAAGCTGCTTAACTAATCCCCGACGTTTTTCTTCCGCTTGTTCTTCCTTGGTTTGAAGATCACGCTCGAATTGAGCTCGCAATGCTTGCATATTTACTTCCAATCGGAGCTTAGCGTCTTCCGTGAACTGTAACTCATCCTCCAACTCTTCAACTTGCGATTTTTGCTCTTGTAGCTGTGATTCTAATGAACGTTTTGCCTTCTCTAACTCGTGGACATTCTTGTCAGCAGTACCTTGGTTATTAACCAATTCGTCCAATTCTGATTGTAGACCTCTACGGCCCCGTTCAAGTTCCTCAACTTTCTCATTAAGTTCATCTAATTCGCGAGTCAATGATAATACTCTTGTCTCTTTCTCGCGCGCTTCTCTCTCCGCGACGTCCCGTTGCTCTGCATATTGCTCAGACACAGCCTTCTCCTCGGCCAATACCTTGTCAAAGTTCTTCTGCTTCTTTTCTAACTCAAGTACTTTCGCTCGCTGTGCCTCCAACTCGATGATACTGTCCTCCAGTTCTGCCTGAATCTTCTTCTTTGATTTATCTAATTTATCGTTGGCTGCCTGTAATTCCTCGACTTGCCGTTGGAGACTTTCAATGTCCTTCGTGCAACGTTTTCTGGCCTCCTCGAGAGCGACAGCTGCCTCTGCTTCATCATCAGCACGTTTCTTGGCTTCAGCCAATTGTACATTCAAACTCAGCAATTGCTTGTCCAAGGCACGTTTTGCTTCCTCTTCCTCCTCAAGTTGATCGTGCAAGCTCTCTTTCTCACTTTCTAATGCGCGCAACTTCGAACTGAGAGCCAGTTTCTGCCGAGTTTCTTCTTCCAATTGCTGTTGTAGTTCGGTAAACTGGGATTCGCAAGTGGCCGATGCCTTCAATGCTGCAGAAGCTTTCAGTTCAGCAGTTTCTAGTTGTTGCATTACACTTTCCGCTTCTTGTTGCAGTTTCGTCACTTTCTCAGCTAATTCTTGTTTGTTTCGTTCTACCTCGGCCAATTTTGCGTTTATTTCCGCTAACTGTTGCTCCGCTTGCTTACGACGACGATCAGATTCTTGTCTACTTGCACTGACTGATCTGAGTTCTGTTGCCAAATCGGCATTCTCAGCTTCCAAAGAGCCTTTTGCCTTCTCTAGAACCGCTTTCGTTTTCTTCAATGCATCCATCTGTTCATTCAGAGCAGTCAGTTCTTGTGTATGCTTGTGACGCATATCGGCGAGCGTGGCTTCATGCAATGATGTTTCCTCTTCGAGGTTCTTCTTCAATGTTGCTAGTTCTTGTTCTCGTTTGCTTCTTAATTCCTGTTGAGCCGCGGTAGTATCTAAAGAATCGAGCAATTCGTTTTTCAGTGCTTCAAGTTCCTCATTCAAATCGCGCTTCTGTTTTTCCGCTTTACCCCTAGCTGCTTTTTCAGCTTCTAAATCTTCCTGAAGTTCAGCTAACTGTGACTCTAGCTCTCTAAGCGCTTTTTGAGCTTGTGCTTTAGCGGCACCTTCTTCGTCCATTTTTGCCATAACTTGATTAAGTTCTTCCTCACGTTTGCCAAGTTGAAGCTGCATTTCCTCAACTTGCGTTTTCCTTTCAGCCAATTGCTCCTTCAAATCTGAAACTTCAGTCTCGACTTTTCTCTTGGATCTATCCACTTCCTGTCGTTGCTGATGATCTTTAAGAAGTCTCTCCTCGAGATCGGCGATTGTCGCTTCGTGCTTAGCTTTCAATTTCGACAAATGCTTCGCCTTCTCCTCTTCTTCGGCCAAAGTCTGTGAAAGATCATTTGCACGTTCCTCAAGAATCTTTTTTTCTTTTAATAATTTTTGATTGGTATCTTCCGAAAGAGCGAGATCTTCCTCTAACTTCTTGATCTTCGCATCACATTGGACTTTTTCTAATTGCAGTTTTTGTCTAGCAGCTTCCTCTTCCTCTAGTTGCTCTTCTAAATCACTGATATTCAACTGTAATTTCTTCTTCTCCTGAGTTAACGCGGCGCTTCTCTCTTCTTCCTCTTCGATACGCGCTTCCAAATCATGCAAAATTTCCTCTAGCTCTTGCTTTCTCGCGGCCAACCTAGCTCTCATCTCTTCGGCTTCCGCGCAAAGCTCAACTTCTGCCTGCAATTGCTCAGCCAGCATGGTCTTTTCTTCGATTGCCTGCTGATATTTGCGCTCGTATTCCTGAGCCGAGTGCAGCTGTAACTCCAGCTTGTCGCGAACCTGCTTCAGTTCATCCTCCTTCTGTGTGAGCTTTTCCTCCTGTTTGGTAACCTCTAGTAGAGGCTTTACTTTGGTGTACAACCGCCACCATTGCCAATTGCGCAACTTTAGGTAAGCCGCACAGTTTCTCTGGATAATGCGGATCGCGTTAAGCTGCTGCAAACGTTTTTGATAATTACGCCTGGCCAAGAAACCGCGACAGAAAGCCTGGAAATTGACGATTATGTCCGTGATCTTGTAGTCCCTCTCCTCCTCCAAGTGGGCTAACACCCCGGCGCGGAAAAAGATCTTCGATTGTCCAACACGATAAAGATTCGGATCCAACTCTAATGCTTGAATCTATAAGAAAAATTTATAATTTAGTGATGCATTTTTATTATTTTTGATTAAGATTCATGAATATGAAAATACATACCATCTTTTCGCAAGCCTTTTTCCCATCCATAAATCCCTTGGGGATAGCATTTGGAGTAAGCAATTCGTAACGTTGTCTGAATTCTTGGAACGGAATTCTGTTTGGGAAACCTTGCCGGCAGATACGGATACCCTCCAACACGCCATTGCATCGTAATTGATCTAGCACAAGCGGGGCGTCGATTTTACCAGCTCTCTTCTCGTGATTCGGAATTATACATCTAACGAAGTTCGGATTCGTATTGCGTAATGTCACCATCAGCTTGGCTAACTGTTCCTTATACAGTTGCGAGACTGTTCTGAACATGCCCTTCCTCGTCCTCGCACCGAATTGTGTATCTGTGAGCGCCTGCTGCGCCATACCGACGATCTCAGCGTCTTTCCAGATATGACACACAAACGGATCCTGCGAGGCTTGCAGAAGACTAACAACGTTCTCATTCAATGGGTCCATGTTCTTCATCAACCACTTAGCGGCAGAATAATCAACTTTGCCAGCATAATGGATGATTGCAAAATCGGCTACATAGCGGAAGTCAGTCTTCATGAACTTCGGATGGACACTATGAGCGCCAACTAGTTTTTCCACGAATGTCTTGTCTGTGGCTTTAGGAAACCAACACTCTTCATCTAAAAGTGCCATAATGCCCATTGGTTTATCGATAAGATCGATTGTTGGCTGCAAATCCAGCCCAAAGTCTATGAACTTCCATTCAATTCCCTCACGCTGATATTCCTCTTGCTCCAGAATAAACATCGTATGATTGAACAATTGTTGCAACTTCTCATTTGTGTAATTGATACAAAGCTGCTCGAAGGAATTTAGCTCGAATATTTCGAAACCGGCCATATCCAATATGCCGATGAAACTGGCACCCTGTCGCTTCGTTCTGTCAAGGGACCTGTTGATTCTATTTACCAACCAACGGAACATCCTTTCATAACAGGCCTTTGAGATCGCCTCTACGGCGAATTCCACCTGCTCCTTTGTCTGTGCCTTCGTAACGAAATCACGACCGACCTTAATGCGCGGTTTTAGGAAGGCTTTCGTCATCTCGGTCACGCTTAGGCCCAATAAATGCGAGATCTTTTGCGCCACCGTGTTGTCCGGTAACGTGGCTTGATCAGAATTTCGCTCTTGACGGAATTGCATCGAACCAAACAACATCACGGCGGAAACGATACGGAAGATGGAAGAGAAGTCCTCGTTGGTCATGCCCATGATGTGCATCGACTTGACCGTAGAGAAGAATTCAGCGGAATCATCGACACCAGGAACTGGTAGAGCTCCATTCGATAGAAAAGGATAGTGCTTTGGATCTTCCAATATAAATTCCTCTAAAAGAGTTCATAAAAAGTTACGAATATATCGAATATAATGAATTAAAAAGGAGTAGCTTCTTTTTTGTTTGTTCAACATATTGCTTGACTCACTCTTTTGTTCCACTGAGGCACCTGCCAACAGCTGATAAAATATGTGGAAAGTCCTTTCATCTTTCGCTTGTCGAATGGCTCTCGACTTCTCTAGAAGATACGTCTCAATATTTGCACCGGCTATATAACCGGATGCATCAAAATTTATTCTTATAAATTTACCCTGTAACATACATATTATATAATGTAATATAATTAATTTCAATAAACAGAAAAATAATATGTTAAAACAAGAAGCATATTGCATCTTGAAATTATCACACTACAATAATTAATTTCAAATAAAACAATAAGATTAATATTTTAATGCAATTGTTTTATTTAAAATTAATTTGCTTAATGAAGAATTATTAATATAACTTACGAAACGGGACGAATTATCATTCTTCACAGTCTTCGCATTACCGAATGCTTCCAAAATTGGATTCGCCTGAAGAAGCTGTTGCTCGAGTTCACCCTATGACGAAAAAAATTTCGACAATTAATAATAAACGTTATCGAAAATATTTATTTTTCGAGACTGACAAAAATAGCGCTAATGAGCAAAGTAAATGGCTTATTGCATACATTAAAATAATGTAATAATATAAAAGAATTTGATGAAATCTCTGCTACATTATTTTCGCAAGCAAATAATATCACCGAATTCTTCGAATTTTTTGATAATTTAGATGTATCTATATAAAAAGAATTATTATAAACAACGAACATTATTTACAAATATAAGTATGTAACAAATATAATATATTTGAATGTCGAAATCATTGTTCATATAAAATTGATATAAATATATAAAATATTATTCCATTGATAATTTTCAATAACTGAATATTATGCTACACATTATTAATAATATATAATAAATTAATAAATATTAAATTGTAGCATTTATAAAATCTATTTTTTTCAATTTTAGTTGGAATAAATAAGTTAAAAAATATTTTAAATATTTAAAAATTTTATCTTATATATTTCCCCAAAAATATAAAACATAATAATGTTGACTTAACGGCAATAAACGATTATAATAATAGCTCTCTAAAACTATTAAAAATATAGCAATGTAAAAAAAACGCTTAACCTATTATTTTGAAGGTTTAATCACTCAAACGTAAGAACGCAAATTAATTTGGTCGATTTATTTTAAAAAGAGCATGATTAGCATGAAAATTTTCGTCCAAAAGGATTTTTATGATAAATCACTGTAAGCTTTATTAAAGAATGAACAATCCTCCGACATGATAGTAAAAGAAATTGTCTATTGTAAATATAGAACAGTTATCTTTGTACTTTCAAACATGTCAGATCATTATGTCATTACGAGACATAAAAGGTTTTTATATTCAACTATAAGCATAATCGTAAACGGTATCGAAATCTTTCACGCTTTCTTGCTCAGCGATGTATAATAACGTATTACGATTAACACAAGCGTATTACGTATATCAAGCATCGAAGATTGTAATTTTTATGACTTGTTAAACTGCAGCGCACTGAAAGGCTAAAAAAAGAAACAAATGACAATAATCGATGACAAAAGCAAGCTGTAAGGCAAGACACTTATCACGACACCACACCAGTGTTAATATTGTTTCCTCCCACTTTCTTTTTCCCTTTCTCACGTTAATTACCGCAAACTTTTCCGTGACACTCCCAGATCCCTGGATCCGCAAGCAGGAAAAAAGAGGCAAAGAGAAGCTTCGTTAGCCACAAGAACACCAATAGTTCCGGTAAACGGTTTTACAATGATTAATTTTTCACAGAAGGGTAATGCGAAATAATATAATTATACCTCTATGTGCGAAATGCATGCAGGTACCGAGAAGTTATTATCTTATTAAAATATTAAAGGATTTAAAAGGATTTATTTTAATCTGAATATATATATTCATCTCCAAAAGAACTGCATGTTTTCATCCAATGTTTTCATCCAATTCAAAATAAATAAAAGATGTCTAATACAATTAAACTATGTAATTTGAATAAAAATGTATTATAATATGTACAAAAATTAATTAAAAATATTAATATTATATATTTTTCTTAGAAATAATATAAACTTTTTTGAATATAAATGTCAACTATTCATCGCGCAATATTCCTTCCAAAATGTCATTTTTTAATTTTATATTAAACATAATTATATTAAATCATTATAAAAGATGGATATCCACCGTATTTAAATCTTGTCTTACAAAAATAGATAGCAATTATATAAATAATTCTTATATACATGTATATGTATATACGAATTATTTACATATTTTGTTTATGTGTCTATATATAATTTGTTTGTATCATATTTTTCGAGATCACAAATGTGTAATGTTATTTCGATAATATATTACGATTTCTTCTTCTCTCTCGGTACGTGCGTCAATTGATATATCAAAAATCAAAAAAATTTGTTAGTAAGGGGATAAGCGGGAAAATAATAGAAAATTCCGTGCCACAGGCGTCGTCAGCCGCCTGAGCCGGGTCTCTGTTTCTTTCGTTGACTTACTATGATTAATGCCGGACTCGGAGTCTAGGTGGGCGGCCGCCAAAAGTCAGCACCGAAAATAAAAGAATTTTCAGCATTAGATCAAAATTGACCATGGCGTGGATTTCGAGTCGCGTGTTTGTCCTTGCTTCGTGCGATTCCCTCACGTTCGTGTATCACATGGTAAGTACACGAAAAACAAATCGACCGGTGAATAAACGCACGCTCGAGTGAAATTGAATCTTAGCAGACGTTGGAACCAATTCTTTCTTTCTTTTTATCGCTTTTTTATAGGATTTGTTTCGATTTAGATTTCAGTTTTGAGAGATTGGAAAATAATTTCTCAGATGCCAAATAATTCAGTTTTGATACAAATATCGGGTGCATAATAAAGTGCTGCGGCATTACTTTTTAAATTCTTGATGAATTTGAAAGTCAATTCGATCTCAATTGATTATTTATTGAAATAGCAGGAGTAGCTAAAACTGATTAAAAAATTTTCACAGATAATTGCATATCTTATTCTTATCTTAATTCAATCTAGATTCGAATTCCAAGAGATACTTAACATCAAAGGAACAGGCGCGATATACCATAGACTACTATACCATAGGCGAAACATTCATTAAGAAATCGTTGACTCCAAACTTCATCAAGGAATTAATGACGTTAAAAAATAATCAGGCAGCTGTGCGCGACACCCTGTATACTCTGGAAGTAATGTCCCGATTGAAATGATTTAAAATGTTCGTAGTGGCGAAACATAAGCGAGCTTATTTGCTCTTGTGCATGCGAAACGATCAGGAATGTGCTGGCTGTGAACAAAAGTAAGACGATAATGCAGTCGATGCGATAGCATGCAGTCGTACCGTAGGCGAGTGTTCTCGTTTTACAAACTTCTTTTACACATATACTTTTGCATGTACAAATGCCGTGCGATCGGCGATCAAGAAGGAACATTAAGAAACCTGATATGCGAACAAAGATCAAATCTTCTTCGGGATTTGTGCGTGCAGAATCTAGTTGAACAAGAGCGATTCTCGACTGGTGCATGATTTAAAAAAAATATTTATCATTAAAATGTTAATTTTCTAATTTAAATTAAATTAAGTGACAGCTAATATTTCATCAATATCGATTGTAACTCTTTATCTTCTCTTAAGAAACAAAGAGAGACAAAGTGAAATTCTAAATTATGAATTATACACTTTTATGCAATATTTATATAGAATTCATTTAATTTAACGACAGCAATCGATATATCAAATTTAGGTGTTTATTTTTTCTGAAAAAAGGCACCATTCTCTTCAGATTTATCGAAGAATAAAATACCCCTGTCACCATTTCGCTAAAACCATTTCTATGTTATTTACTCACTACAATTTCAATTTGATCAAAGTTTACTGTACAAAGTATTAGATATGTGTGTTTCAGATGTGCGCAATTATACATCATCATGCTGTATATATGTACACTGACTTGATCTAATAAAGGCCATTAAAAAATCAAACAGATAACACGAAAATTTAATTGCGTCGATTGCATGTTCTATGCGACCTGCAAAGATTAGTTTGCGACAATTACGTTCACGACAAGAAACGATAAGGACCGTCGAGCAAAGTATTGCAACGGAATTAATCTAGTATTTGAAAATGTTCAACATTATATCTAGATTTTGCTACGATGCACCATAACACAAAATATTTCGCATGTTTTCTTCGTCTTATTGTTAAACAATAGAATATAAAATCACGATGATGAAAATTAAGTGTTGAAAATCCAAAGAATAGTCTATCAAATTCTTGCGATCGTTTTAAATCTGTTTAAAAAATTTATAGTTGGGAGAAAAGGTGACGGTACACCTGGAGAGTACATATATTTATTTTTTTCTAAATCTACGGCAGGCCTAGATTTTACATTCATGAGATGAGTCATGAATGCGGACAATCCGGCTCGCGTGACTCAAGAGAATCAAAAAAGAGATTGAAAAAAGAGACTCGGTCTGATAAGTGGATCGTTTGTCTGGAAAAGGAGAGGTCCTTCAATGAGCGCGTGTCTCGCATTCCCTCCCCCTTCTCTTTCCCAAACCATCATAAGTAACATGTACGCGAAGCAATATAGATCGATTGGCTTAATCAACAAGCATCCATCCGAGTCGTAATGCGAACGCGACTTATGGTAATCGAAAATGTGTTAAGGCTCTCTCTTGCGGAGCGACCTTCGATCGAGTGGAAGAAGTCGCGATTCAAGCGAATCTTCGAAAGGAGTAAGACGCTCTCCTCTCTATGCTGCTCCTTTTGCAGCAACTTCTTTACGTTTTCGACTGCTAACAAGTCGAAACCGGTTGGAAAAACCAGTGAGAAAACGTCGCTTGTGCCATTTAATAAAATCGATTATTTAAGAAACAACAAGAGTTATTCTTCACTATCAGATATTTTCTCTTCTTCTTTTTCAATTACAAACTTTAACTTTTCTATAGTTGATTGTAAAATTAAGTATTTTCTAATACAATGTTAAAAATGTGTTAATGTTATTTTTTAATATATTGTATTTACGAATTTTGAGATTTAACAATAATAATAACATACGCAAAAAGATTTAATTTTTTTAATCTTTCTGTTTTTTTTAATTTATTATTTTTCAAATAATCGATCTTACTTGTATTTTGCAGCTGTACGAAGCCTCCCACTTTGTATATTTTACTATATACTGCGTTATGAAAGCAAACTCTCAACATGCACCACGTTTATAAAATGTCTACGAGGGACTAAATCATATTATTTACATTCAACATACGGTCGCTATTATTTCTGCTTAAATTTTTATCTGATTCACAAATGCTAAAAATAGCCATATGACTTGTAAAATTTACAAAGACGGTTACAAGACTCTACGAGGTCAGAACGTCAGATGGACAGGACTGAGAAATGAATGTTACCAGTTGAAGATTGTATCTGCGCATTTCTCTTTTTTTTTACTTGCCGTCCTTCTACTCAAACCTCAACGTAATTTGCAATCCGGAAAAAAACAGTTCCCTGCATCTTTTTCGATTTATTAATAACGTTACGCTTCGCGCGATGGTTCGAATTATACTCTTCAAATATCTCGGCAAAACACACGAGAACAAAGAAGCCACTGTATGCGAACCTGTACAGCAGAGGCTCTCAAACAATTTTGTTCTCTCTCTCTCTCTCTCTCTCTCTCTCTCTCTCTCTCTCATTTAATCAATATCTTAAGATTTCTTGAACTTTTTCAATCAATATCTCTATAGAAAAACATTATTGGAAGAGCTCAAGAATTTTTTTTTATATTAGATTAATATTCTCTAACATTTTTGAGTTTTTTTCAAAAATATCTCTTTCGTTTAAAGTAATGAATTGACATTCTCTCTAAAAAAAGAATATCAATCCATTAAAAAAGAGTTTTTTTGGTAGACATTTATGATAAGATACTGAAATTTCGTAATTGTGAACATTTATAGCTTCA
>Ga0157363_1005617_pt1 | contig 11716 bp, 5 predicted proteins | sample AttsexASBM1_FD_111477 | JGI IMG/M metagenome (GOLD analysis project Ga0157363, IMG submission 111477) | Fungus gardens microbial communities from leaf cutter ant in Ribeirão Preto, State of São Paulo, Brazil - Atta sexdens ASBM1 | ecosystem: Host-associated > Fungi > Mycelium > Unclassified ...
ATCGGACTTTACGAGTGCCGTGATGTTGAGATACCGGCCAGTAATTAGTTAATTGCGATTAAAGCCAAACAAGAAATTGGATAGTTTTCCGTTCGAGGAGTTTCGTACATTGGAATTGCATTGAACTTACTGTACAATTTTCCATTATCGCATACATAAAATATTTAGCAATTAAAAATGAAGTCTAATAGAAAAAAACTTTCTAGCAATCATTCGCCAAAAATATACCCAAAACGTGACGGAATTAAAAGGAAAAAAATTTAATATTTGAAATATTCGTACTTTTACTATGACTACGTTTCAATATTTATTGTCGGAAACTGAAAATTTATAGTATATGTCATTGTCAAACCATAAATTTTCAGCACTAATAGTAAATATCATAATATAGCCTTTATCTCAATGTTAATTATCAAGTGTAGATTTGTGCGCAAAATACAAGATTAAAAACGAACGCATTCATTAAATCACATATGCGATTTCGAAATCACAACGAATAATATCATTTCGTGTAATACGATGATTATTATTGGCGGTACCGAGCAGCGACATAAACATAGTACCTAAATAATTGAGATTCCGTCCGGAGTAGTCCTTTTTACTTTATACGTGCATGTCGAGAAAATTTATTGATATGTAAAACCGTTTGATACGGAGCGCTGAAATGCTATTAAGTCCGCAATTAAATTTGCACAGAGAAGCTCACCGGTGCAATTAGGTAATCGGATTACCTTCTGTACTAACGCTAACTTTGCAAGCAAATAATGCACGCGCGCCAGATTGCAATATGATGTAATACGCGACAGATAGATAAGGTAATTATTCGTACGGAGATGAATGCATCAGTCTCTCTCGATTCCATTCCGGCGAGAATTCGGTTACCTATCTTTTCAAGATCTTTTTCCGATCACGTAGGAAAAAATTTGTTCCACCAGAATTACTGCCATTATTCTCGCAATTATTACTAATCAAACGTTTGTTGACAATCTATCTATACAGTTAAATCTTAAATTCAAAGAGATCGCGCTTTGTTAAATAGACTAAAGCTTATCCATTATCTTAATGAATTATTTTTACCACAAAATTAATACGGACTTCTTGAATGCCTAGAGAGAATTTTAATTCTACTCCTTCAATTAAACTCCTAAAGCGATTAATTAGAACGTCTTTTACACAAAAGCCATCTAATTAAAGACACAATTTCAACACGTATGAAAACTACAGAGTTCGATTTAGAACTTTGGCTCCCCCGAGTTTACCGAAGGGGGTACAAAATTTAACATCTCTCTGGGTTTGGACAAAGCTCCCGCGAACAAGCTCGTAACCCACACATACATAGGGAGAATAAACGATCGTTGTTAAAAGGCCTGTTGGCAATTTCCGTTCTGGCTTTTCCGGGAACGCCGATAGGCACAGGTGCTCGCACGTTTGGCGCGAAAGAAAACAAATTGTAATTAACAATGCGATCGTAAGAGGTCAAAGGGCCCCCGAAGACGAATCGTCGCCTCGAAACCTCTTCCTTTCTTCGGCTTCTCTCTCTTCTGCATTCTATTCCGGGTCTACTAGGAAAAGCGCCTGTCTCCCGCAGCCGCGAACGCAAAGATGTATAAATACTTGAGAGAGCGAATACTTCTCGCTCAGTCTCTTTCTCTCTTGCCGCCCTTTTTTCTCACCGTTTCTCGAGTCCCCTACTCGTCACAAGTGCCACCCGGTGGCGCAAAAAATCACGCTCTCGTATATAATGAACCATCCGGTCTAAAAGCAGCACCGTATATAGACTCGCTTATGGTTCAAATTTTTATCAATGCTGAAGACTATGTTTTTGCTGTAGTAAACAGTATTAATATAGTAAAATAAGAAATTATATTAGAATCTACTTATCTATTAATTAGCATGTATATTACAGTTAAGCTCGTTAATCTCGTTTTTTTCACTCGTTTCTTTAATTCATTAAGTCTTATATATAGTACGTAAGTTTTATTCATATTTTTTACAGATATTATTTACAAATAATGATGAATTCGGTTACTACACAATAAAAAAAAAGTATCTAAATGCAATGACATAAAATAATCAATTTTGACAATGAAATAATACATACTCTTGAATATATACTCTTGAATAATGTAAGAATGTCATTATTGGACGTTTAATCGTTTAAAATATTCATATGCTTTTACATTTAACTTTATTAATTTTATATAAATATATCACGGGAAAAAAAACAGCTGAAATTTCACTGATTCTGCATATCTACAATTGTAGTATATATAGACAGTAAAATACCAAAGTTGACAATTGAATAATTAGCGATTTGTTAAACCATCAAATCTCTTCTTACAATTTATATATGTTATAGATGTTAAATTCGCGTAGTAATTTGCTGTACCACCCAATTTATTTTTTTTTGCCGTTTGCAGTTTTAAAAGTTTGTAGTATACTAATCTAGTCTAATGTGATCGAATTCGCTATAAAAAAAACACCTAATATATATAATTATACTGAAAGTTATATATACAATTCTAATATTTATAAATTAAAGTTTATATAATTAAGTTTCAGAAAAATGTTTTCGCAAACGCGCGCACAAATTACTTTCATTCTCGTAAAGGAGTACCTCTATTAAATCATTCCGTAGATTCGCGCGAGGCAACGAGAAATGTTTCACATCATCAGTCGGAGATTAAGAGTGATATTTCTGTGCTACCCGTTACACGTTACGCTTCTGACGCTTGTCGCTAATTGCCAATACGAAAACGCAGACCGTGGAACGCAGTAGAGAGAAACGCAACGGGGGAGGGCTTTAGTCGTCGTTTACTCGGAAGTCGTGCTCCGTTTTCTGACACAGTTCGTTGGTGAGTCAGACCCGCCGCTTTCCGAATCAAGAATGCGCACAAGTGCACCGGCACTGCTGGCCGATTAACCGAAAGGCGCGTGAAGCAATTAGTCTCGATCCATTCGTAATGCAGCACGTTGCTCGCGTGTTACTGGTTTTCGAGAACCGTCGATTTAACCCACTAACTGTCTAAGATCTAAGTGTTCTGGCACGCATGGACACTTACTGTGCGTGATAAAAAATAAGAATAATCGTAAATATAAAATGACAGGAAATGCACAGCCTACTAATTGGTTGCTGTCAAATGAGCTCGAAATAAGTATGATCATCATAAAAAGTCTCGATGAACATTAATAAGTAGTCCATTGAAACGTGACTGAATGAAGAGATCTACAATACCTGTTATTAATAAATTATTAAAATAATTGGTGCTGACGTTTCATAGATTCATAAATCGATATCACTTGCATGTAAAATTACATTTATCACTCACGTATGTAAGTTCTGATGGTAGACACAAGACAGGATTGGACTATAAGAACATCCATTGAAATTGCTTACCTGAAAAAAAAGATAAAAGTGTTAAGATAATATAAAATTTATTTATAATAAATATCAGTAGTAAAACATGTAGTAATACATGTTTATATTGATTGTGCTTAATGTCAAAGAATATGAATAAGCAATTGATAAAAACATAGAAAGCTCATAATCTTCTCTTTAACATGTATTTTTCAAATACGTATTATATAACTTATTTTTATCACGTTAATTTGTTTTACTACTATTCGTTACCTATTGGAAAAAGTAAACTCGTTAGTGTTATCATTATTCAAAAGGTATCGAATCGTTACAATTTCCATTACATTTTCATCGAATTTTGATAATCTTTTTTTTTAATGGTCCAATTATCTGTGTCGCTAATTCAACACGAAATCTATTGTATAATTATGGTTAATTACAACATCGTCAAACATAACATATTCTCTTTTAAAATCCGCTTATATACCTTTCATATATGTGTATAAAATAAGTATTATATTTGTTATTAGAAAAAAATGTAATTACGTTATCATTAATAAAAAAATATAAGGATAAAATGGTTGTCTAGATCGATACAAAAAAGTAACTGTAGCATTAGAAGTGTCATTTATATGTGTATATCTATATATTTATATATATGTGTATAATATACTATTTATAGTGTTATAAATATTATCTTATAATCAGAATTGATAAGTGTCCAAGGGAATAATTACTAGCTGATATATTGTCTACAGATTACATAATTTCATACAATTTCATCTGATTACAAATAATTTTCTTTACTATATATAAACTCATTTGATAAAATAAATATTAGATTTTATCTAATATTAATTATTACATAATTTCTTGTGATTACACGTGTATTATACATAGAAATTTCATATTTCATAATGATTTCGGCAACTTTTTGTCTCATGATTAAGTGATAAAAGTTTTCGAAAATATCACAATAATATATAATAATAATAGTAATAACAACAAATATAATATATATATATATATATATATATATATATATATAGTATATACATTTATTATATTTATTGTATATATTTATTAATATATTAATCTATTAATATATATTATTTTTGTAAAATTATAAAGTCATTCACACTTCTATAATAAAAATATAACAAGTGTAATAGTTTCACGTATCATATCTTAAACAACATTGTAAATTCTAAATATCGTTCTATAAAATAGCTGAACGTTGAACAAGCTCTCGTGATCGCGAATACAAACGAGTTAAACGCAGAATTAATTTGGCAGAGATACGAAATATTTCACGCGCGGTTATCTCAGCGTTCATGAAACTATACAGGAAGAGCCTTGTCGAGCGGAGAATGCATTGACCTTGGATGCGTGCAGAATCAACGAGGCAATTTCATAAGAAGCAAAGGTGAAAGAGAGTGGACCTGGCGAAGGTTTACACGGCCCACACACGATGGACGGACAGGCCGAGCAGTAATGTAGTTCAATTAGTGTTAACTGGACCCGCAATGATTTAGGCGAAGAGTGCGTCCGCCTCATTTCTCGCCAGAAACGTAACATAATTCACAGCCACAATTTTCGCTTTATTACAGCAAATTAAATGCTGAAAAATACCTGTGCAATTTCCGACAAATTTATCACATATATCAACATATTTTATTATAAATGTATTTTATTTATATTACAGTTTTATTAACAGATATAAAAAGTTTGATTTAACTCTAAATACTACTACTTTCTCTCATGAAATTTGTAAATAAGTACTATAAAACGCGATTTTACAAAATCAAAACAAATCTTTATTTTAAGAATCAAAATAAATTAAAAAATCAATAAGAGAATTGTATTCAAATTTCACAGACGTAATAATAAAACAATCTATGAAATTTTTATATTTTTAGTGCTTTGACATATACATCTCTTAAGAGAAAGAAGAGAAATAACACATTTTTATGCTCTTCCTATAATTGCAAATTCTAAAAACTTGTTCTATATGAGTCGCATTTTTTAGATAAAATATGAATACTTTTCCAGTAATAGCGAACAATGCTGCCAGCATTTTCTAAATTTTCATGCACAAGTTTTTTTGTTATAATTTCAAAACTGCGATAATTCGTGCACGTGCCACGAGACGAGCGTAATTGCAGAATACGAATATGCACACCTGTTCCTGAAATAAACTTCGAACAAGCATACAAAGGTATAATACTTGCATAGCATATTAACGTATGCACTCGCAAAAGTTGTGTTTGATGATTTCCATTGTTTATCTGCACGCTACGCGATGACGATGAACCACACTGTTATCAAGCAATTTGTGTTGTAAAATCGCACACATGTGTCCGCTATCTTTCTCACACGCAAGAAATAAAACTTTGCCAGCAACATTTGTCCACCTGTTGCGAATATTCGTAATTGAGATGCAATTCTCTCTGCAACTGTCCAAGTTAATTGTTTTTTGTTTTATAATTACGAAGAAAACGTATTATATTCCTCGTTCGCGCGAATTTATAAGGTCAACAGTGACTACCTTTGTAACATTTACGAATCTTCATTAAATTAAAACCTTTGTTTTTACATTTTGTACTTCTTTATATAATTTTAGCCTTTATAAAAAAATTAAGTAATCTCTACAATATTGTATTAAAACTTAAATGTAACTATATTCAAAAAACGAATAAGAAATTATATTGTAGCTAAAATTAAATAAAAACAATGAGCTACAAACAAAACTAGATTTTAATGTCGAAATTTAAGTTTAAATCCATTTGAACATTTGTATTCTTTTATTATTCATTTTTTATTATTCATTTTATTATTCATTTGAGTCTCTGTATATTTTTTATTGTCGTTTAAAAAGAAAGTTAATAATTGTACACAATAACAATTATACAAAGATAACAATAGGATATTTTTGTTCACTCATTACATTATTTCTTTCATTTTGAGATGAAATAAAGTTTCAATTTATTAAAGATGAATATTAGACATGTACTCTATCTTTGCAAAGAAAATTAAATTTGAAAATATGTTTAATATGTACACTTTAAATAAACTATAATATATACATATGAAAGTTGTGAATAAGATTATATTTTTGTATAATAACATATTTTTGTAGTTTATTTATTTTATTAATTATTATTTTTATTGTTAAAAATGTAAATTAAAAAATGATAAAAAACATTTACATTTTCCTTTTATAAGTACTTTAATTATTCAAAATAATTTATGCTAAGTTTCATTACGATTCACTGATTACAGAGATATAGAATTAATAAATATTTTGTTTATTTATACTGAACTAGTTCATGCATCGCAATGTAATTCTACGTAAATAATCCTAAATACATAATGTAGATACTTATTTTCATAATTTATTTTATAATACATTTCCATATATTTTTATTAGAGCACAGATTTAAAAAATACTATTTATTAAAATAAGATAATCCAGATAGTAAACCGTCACCAAATTCGTCGTGTTATTTTTAAACTTGATTTAGAATAATCTATAATTTTTTCCATAATTTTGTTATAATTTTAAAAATTATCCTTATTAATATTGCCATCATGGAGAGAAACCTGAAATAAGATTCGAATTACAAGATTTAAAATGCCCATCAGAAGATTATTTCATAGCTTCTGAAAATAGTTTTACGATAGACACGTAAAATACTTTCTAAAAGTGAATCAGTATTATTACTGAAAAACAATAAATATTCGCCGATGATTACATCAATTACCTAGATGTAAAACTGAAATCATTAATAATACTGATTCTCACTTTTAGAGAGTACAGCTTTCTCTATCATCACTTCAAAAAAGCGACACACTTCGACCGAATAAACAATCAGTGAAATAATCACGTTTGACAACTACCGGAAAATTTACATGCATTAATTAAGCTGCGAGGAAAATGCTGCAGTATAAGCGGTAGCATTGCGTTCATTTCTATATTTTTATCGTGGCGAACTCCACCCCATCCACCCCATCAAAGGATATATATTTAGCTATACGTGCTCGCAAACTATGAATCATCTTAGCAATGACATTTTCTTATAAATTTTACGTAATATCCGTTAATTATCTCAGGCATAGACTTAACCTAATTAATCTTGCTCTACTCTGGCCTAAGCGGCGGAGAAAGGAGACAGGTTATATCGCACGAACTTCTAAGAGCAATTATCGACGTTGTGCACGACTCCAGCGGTGTATTAATAAACAGTTGCCTCGTATTAAATCGCACTTGGCGCTCTGTTCCCACGTTAACTGACAATCAATAAATTTCAATATCGTATCGCTTCGTCTATTCTGTAGTTGCAATGAAACAACAGGATTTTCATTATAATGAAGATTTTAACTGTTGCAATACAGAATAAGTATATAATATTTTATATAATATTTGTATTAAAATCAGTCCACTTAAGGACGTTCTCTGACTGCAGTTGTGCTCAACCTAATGAGCACATTAGTGCTCACCATTATGAAAATTTTTATGAAAATTTATTTCACTTTTATATATATAGTATAATATATATATATATATATATATATATAGTATAAGATATTCCACAAGTGTTAATGTGTTTATAAGTTTTTTCATACAATATAAAATGTCTCCCGTCTTCGCTACTGCCGGTCGAAAAAATAACTTTACTTACTTTGCTTAATGATTTCTTAAAAATACTACCAACGAATACCGAAAGCCATATTCAGACAAATTTCATATTATTCCTTGTGATATCAAGTTTTATATCTCATTGTTTCAAAAAATTGTTAAAAAAACCTTTTTTACAGTGAATAAAAAGACCACTTTCGAATAAGCTTTAAATAGGGATCCTATGTATATATATATATAAAATCTATTATATATATTTCTTTTTTAACGCTTCAACTTTGAAGTGAAATATTTCGATTTTTCCGTTCCGGGTATTGAGTTTTAAAGCACACATGTTCAGGACACTAAAACAAGCTTATTCTGCAAGTTTCAAAAAAAAATCTGAAGAAAATTGATTTTTTCGGAGAACGTCCTTGTTAAAATTTTGTGTTGCATTTTTAAAATATGCAAGTATTAATTCAACATAATGTAATTATTGTTTCAATATTTTGTGTTCAATTGATATTCAATATTTCTTAATGTTAAAATAACATTTTTAAATAAGTAAATAAATTGGGAAGATTTCGATATTCTGTTTAATAATTTCTTAATAGTTTCTTAGAAGAGATATTTTACCATCACTATTAACATTATGTATGAATATAAAAAAGTATCGATAAATTCATGCTCCCAAAAATGGAAGATTTGTGTGTTAAATTTAATATATTTCACATAATTTCATCATTTCACATGTAATATTTCATATTGATTTAACGTAAAATGAATAAATTAGGAAATAATACAAATTACATAAAAAATTAAATTAAAAAAATATAATTGACACGATTTATAAGCAAACTGTGAAAGCATATTTCTTTAGCAAAGTCAATATTTATAATACGTTTACATCAATAATTTATTTATTTATCTTAGAATTTACATTTTAAAAAGAATTTACATTTTACATTATTTTCATATTAATTGTTGTCTACAAATTGTACAATATTATTTTAACACTAAGAAATGTTGAATATTAATTTAGCATACTAACACAAAATTTGTTAATTTAGCATAATGGATTGTGTGTTATTTAAACATTTTCAAATAACACAATTATGTTAAATTATAACACTCGAATAAGTAAAAAATTCAACACAGAAATTTTAACAAGATCGTTTAACTTAATTAAAAGTGTTTCATATTGTATGTATTGAGAACATTAATAATTTATTCATTAATTTCATTAATAATTAATTAAAAATATTCAATGCGTGCTTCTATTGATTGTACGTATTAATTATCACGAATTTATACTCAGAAAGTTTTATTAGTCTTGATTATATCAAGCATATTACTCCATTGTTATGGCTGTAATGATTATCGCAGGCGTACTATTAAAATAATTATGCGCACATGACTGTGACGATCCGCGATACCTTTCGTCATTCTTCCATCGCGTGGCCACGATGTGCATGCGTGTTAAAAATTCAGGAGCCGTGCAAGCGTGTGCACGCAGGTGCTTCTTGTTGCCGCACGGCAAAAGCAGTGCGTTGACTCCAGTATGACGTAAAGAACGCGTCCTGCCTGTTCTTATGTTCTTCGACGGACTTTCTGCTTTCAATAGGACTCGCCATCGATTCACATCTACTCGACTTCCTTTTGCACTCCTTTCGCATCACTACACTGCATCCTATAGTACAGTGGCGTAATGAATATAAATCTTTCTCTCTACAGCTTTTCTTCTCTCGGTTTGTTAAAATAATTGCGGATACGCTACAATAAATTCTTATTTCAATATCAAAAATTAGTTCTCTTCAAAAAGAGTTCATAAAATATTGCAATACAAAATACAATCAGCTTGTCATTTTTATCTTTTTGCAGCAAACGCATACATCAAAAAGGCTTTTAAAGAAATAAGCTTTTAAGAATCATTTATCGTTAAATCTATATGATGTTCAAATTATTTCTTTAATCACGTTATTACATCATAATATATCATTGATATATTAATGTATTCGTAAAGTACTATTAACATAAATATTTCGAATTTTCGAAATTGGGGGGAGAGAGGGGATTTCTCGTTTCCTCGCCATTTCCTGACAGAAGCTTGCACATTGCGCGTGCATGCCCCGGATTGTCGTTGCACTGGCGACGGTCAAAGAATGCACACGTGGCTGTTTAATACGAGGTTCGATCGAAATGCAGCTCACGAAGAAGACGAGGACGCCAACCAGTCTGCGCTCGAACACAGTCCCGGTTTCAGTTTCTCTTTTCCTCGTCCACCTCTTCACAACATCTCTCGCCTTGTCTCTGCGTTTCATCTCGCCCACCTCATCTTCGTCGTGGTACTCGCGTTCAACATCTGTCGCTACGACCGACCAGGAAACCATGAAACATCATTGTGTAGACAAAGTCTGAACATTGACATTTGCGATTAAAAATAATTGCGTCACTGCACAAGCATAGATATTTTTTTTCCAAAGAACATAGTCTTTTCTCAATGGAATGATTATGCAAGACGTTTCGATAAAGACCAATAGCAAATAGAAATCGAGAATTTAATTTGCAAATTCAACTTAAACTTACTTTATCTGAACATTATAATTAACCCTCCCAGAGTTAACATCAAAATTTGTATGATCGCTATATATGAGACTCATATAATTTATGTAGACTAAAAAACACTAATTTTACAAAATCCAGTTTAGTGGATGAATTTTTATTGGGTGTTTTATTGGATATTTTTGATTTTTGGAAATTTTTAGATAAAATTAATTATTTGACTTTTTTATTTAACGATATAAAAGTAAATAGATTCTTAAAATTAAAACAAACAAGAGACAAGCCAATGAGAGTACACAGATCGCAACGCGCAATAATTACAAAAATAATACATATAATAATACATATATTTAAATTCTAAATACAAAATTTCGTATGTTTTAACTCATCCTAAAAAATTATCCTCAACGAATATGAGATACTTAAATAACTAATCACATCCCTCGTCAAAAAACTAATTAAAAACTAACTAATAAAATAATTAATCACATCTTTCGACAAAAAGGCAAGTTTTTTTCATATTGATTCGTTTATATTGTATTTATTATTATTTAATTATATATTTAAATAAAATTAATTATACAAGAATAATATTTATTAGTAAAAACATTAATAATGAATTTCAAATATAAAAAGAAAGCATTTCTATAATGAGACAAAAGAAGAAATAATGACACTTATGAATTATATATTATGAATTATATATTAATATTTATTTCAATATTAAATAGAGAAATACTCAAATACATGTTAAATTATCGATTCAGTTAGGTTCAGCCTACGTATATTCATTACATATTTATAAATACATTTCTTTTATTTGTTTCCATTTAAAAAATTTGTTTTTCTACAATTCCAATAAAATTAAAAAAAATTCGAGCTTTTTTTGAGATGGATAAAATAGTGTTAAAATAAAATACCCTTACTGAAAAAAAATTCTGATTGAAAATAATTCTGGTTGATATAATATTTTTGATAAAATCTACTAGAATTCTTATTTTTACCAGAATAATTATATGAATCAGAATTCAAAGTTATCTCAACTAGAATTTTAGTAGACTTAATCAGAAAATTCTGATTCTATTTTCCATCTATTTTCCAGAATTACTATTTAATCCAACCAGACCATTTTTCTCAGTGCTGTAAAATAAAATACTCGTATAAAAAATATATGTATA